>ENA-ORTU01002066-ORTU01002066.1-human-gut-metagenome-genome-assembly--contig:-NODE-2066-length-19016-cov-2.884078_pt1 | contig 19016 bp, 15 predicted proteins | sample MGYA00241910_ERZ509184 | MGnify/ENA primary metagenome ERZ509184 (study PRJEB26280, sample SAMEA2338847) | human gut metagenome | biome: human gut; feature: human-associated habitat; material: faeces... | reverse complement strand
GGCTCCGGTACTGGCGCGGTGTCATGCCGGTCTTTTTATGGAAGATCTGTGAGAAATAAGACTGCGAAGAAAAACCGACACTGGTGGCTACCTGCGCTACCGACAGATTGGAGGATACCAGAAGCTCTTTACAGGCTTCCAGCCTCCGGTCTGTCAGGTAATTGATCGGAGACTGTCCGACACATTCGGTAAAGGAGTGTGCCAAATAGAATTTGTTGATATGCGTGATCTCCGCCAGGGAATCCAAAGTAATGTTCTGGGAATAATTGGAGTCGATATAGCGTTTCGCCAGAGCACATTCCTTGGATAATTGGAAGGAGGAGTCGGAGATGACAGACAGGTTCTGCTTCCGGGAAATATATACCAGGAGCACCTGAAGCAGTCCGTGACATACCTGTTCAAAACCGGGAAGCTTGTCGCGGAATTCCTGCATCATCAGCTGGGCAAAGTTAATGAATTGTTTTTTATCAGATCCGTAGCTGTAGAAGCTGTAGCCCTTCGGGTTGTCCTGCCCCGCACCGGAAAAGGAAAATGCGAGCCCTTCTACACCGAATACGATATATTCCATGGGATCGTTGGGAAGGGTTTTCTCCGTGTGCTCTACATAAGGATTGATGATGACCAGATCGTCCGTCTTCACAGGCACCTTTTCATTCTCTATATAGAAGGCTCCCTCACCCCGCAGGACATAGAACAGTTCTGAAAAGTGATGGGTATGCGGAAGAGACTGCCAGTCACCTTCGTATTTGGAGATGGAGATGTAACGCAGCTGGAACTGTTCCGGAGAACTGTTTGCGGAGCCGATATTGATAAATTCATTACTCATAAATAGATACCTTCTTTATCTTATTTTTATTGTGCACTTTTTCAAATCTATCGTATTTTTTATATTAAATATATAAAAAGAACAACATTTCACAAAAACATTCGTAAAAAAGACGAAAAATTAAAAATATGTATGATCTTGATAAGCATATTATACATAATCATTTCAAAAAATCCACCATTTTAGTAACAAAATAGCAATAAACATAATAAAACAAGCAACAAAGAAATTGATATCAGGTCCGGAAGCCGATATACTTTAGTCATCAGCTGCAAGATAGTACAAAAGCGATGGGGAGGAAACAATGCGATGACAGGAAGACTGACGCTGCCGACCGATGCAGACATCATTGACGAAACAATACGGTTAAAAAATCTTCTGGGCGCAGACGCGTTAAGAGACTGTGACGGAACCGAGATGCCGGAAGCACTTTTGTCAGAGCCGGTGAAGAAATATGCGACTTATTATACCACGAGAAAGGATAATGAGTGGGCGATGAAGCATCCGGAGGAGATCCAGCAGGAATACCTGATCAGCAACCGCATCACCGCCAGAGGGGAAACACTCCGCATCCGTCTGATGGAAGGCTTCCATACAGAGCAGCTTAAGGTCAACACGCTGGACGATCCGAAGCGTTGGTGGGAAGTGATCGACAGAACGACCGGTGAGGTAGTGCCGACGGATGCATGGAAATTTGATGAGGCATCCGGTGAAGTGGAGATCCGTACGATCCCCTATCATGAGTATACGGTAAGCTTCCTGGCATTTCTGATCTGGGATCCGGTGCACATGTACAATTTCATCACGAATGACTGGAAGGATACACCGCATCAGCTGACTTACGATGTGAGACAGCCCAAGACCAAACAGTATGTAAAAGACAAGCTGAGAAAATGGTGTGAGGACAATCCTCATATCGACGTGGTCCGCTTCACTACATTTTTCCATCAGTTCACACTGACCTTCGATGACAAGAAGCGTGAAAAATATGTAGAGTGGTTCGGATACAGCGCAAGTGTGAGCCCCTATATCCTGGAACAGTTTGAGAAATGGGCAGGCTACAAATTCCGCCCGGAGTACATTGTGGATCAGGGATATCACAACTGCATGTTCCGCGTTCCCAGCAGACAGTTCCTGGATTTCATAGAGTTCCAGCAGATCGAGGTATGTGCGCTGGCGAAGGAGCTGGTAGACATTGTACATTCTTATGGCAAGGAAGCGATGATGTTCCTTGGAGATCATTGGATCGGAACAGAGCCCTACGGTAAATATTTCGCAGGCATCGGACTGGATGCAGTGGTAGGCTCTGTCGGAAGCGGTGTGACACTCCGAATGATCTCTGATATAAAGGGAGTGGATTATACCGAAGGACGGCTGCTGCCTTACTTTTTCCCGGATGTGTTCTGCGAGGGCGGTGACCCGATCGGAGAGGCAAGGGATAACTGGCGTAAAGCAAGGCGTGCATTACTCAGGTCTCCTCTGGACAGGATCGGATATGGCGGTTATCTGAAGCTGGCAAGTAATTGGCCCGGTTTCATTGATGAAATACAAAATGTAGTAACACAGTTTCGGGAGATCCATGAAAATATGCAGGGTACAGCTTCCTATGTGGCACCTTTCAAGGTGGCGATCCTGAACTGCTGGGGCAGTCAGAGAAGGTGGATGTCCAATCAGGTACATCATGCGATCTGGCACAGGGAAACCTATTCCGCAGAGGGAGTACTGGAATGCTTAAGCGGAATGCCTTTTGAGGTCGAGTTCATTTCCTTTGATGATGTCAGGAATGGCATCCCTGACCAGATCAAGGTCATCATTAATGTCGGGGATGCGTACACCGCATTCAGCGGCGCGGAGAACTGGATCGACGAAAAGGTCCTGACCAATATCAGACGCTTTGTGGATCAGGGAGGCGGCTTCATCGGTGTGGGTGAGCCTACCGCTTATCAGTATCAGGGAAGATATTTCCAATTGTCCGATGTGCTCGGTGTAGACCGCGAGATGTGCTTCTCTCTCAGCACGGACAAATACAATGAGAAAAATGACGATCACTTTATCTTAGAGGATATTGAAGGAGCCTTGGATTTCGGCGAGGGCACCAGCCGCGTCTATGCACAGGGCGGACATTATCAGATCCTCGCGATGGATGGGGAATACAGCCAGCTGGTGGTCAATGAATATGGCAGAGGACACAGTGTATATTTTGCGGGTCTTCCGTATTCTCCCCAGAACTGCAGACTTCTGCTTCGGGCAATCTATTATGCAGCCGGTATGGAACAGGAGATGAAACGTTACTATGTAACGAATGTGGATACCGAAGTAACGGTATTCCAGAAGACCGGCAAGATCGCAGTGATCAACAACTCAGCACAGGCACAGCACACAGAGCTGTATATCAAAGGAAAATGTGCGTATGTGCTGGATCTGAAGCCCGGCGAAATGCGTTGGGTGGACGATATGGAAGACAGGTAACTTATGGAAGGCAAAAAGCGTTTCATATTTTATAAGGTAGTACTTTACAAGTATAAGGAGGTTATTTAAGATGAAAAAGAAAGTATTAAGCGTGCTCTTAGTAGCGGCAATGGCTATGTCCATGCTGACCGGATGTAGCTTGTGCATTATGCATGACAACAGCAATGCTGACCGGATGTGGCAGCAAGCCTGCCGGCAATGATGCGCAGAGCGCAGCATCCAGCGAGGCATCCAAGGAAACAGAGGCAGCAGCAGAAACACCTGCTTCCGCAGAAGACGAGACACTGACTGTATGGTGTTGGGACCCTAACTTCAATGTCTATGCAATGAAGCAGGCAGAGAAGGCATACCAGGTGGATCATCCTAACTTCAAGTTAGACATCCAGGAGAAGGTATATAGCGATATCGAGACAGCTCTGATCACAGCGGCTGAAGCCGGTGATTACAGCACTTTACCTGATATCTTCCTGATGCAGGATTATTCCTTCCACAAAAATGCAACCAATTATCCCGGAATCTTCACAGCACTGGATGACTGCGGAATTGATTTCTCCCAGTTCTCTATGGGTAAGCTGGCTGACTCCACTGTAGATGGCACACATTATGGTATTCCTTTTGATAATGGTGCTACCATCATGGCGATCCGTTCCGATATGGTAGAAGCAGCAGGCCTTAAGGTAGAAGATTTCAAGGATACCACATGGTCTGAGTTCATGGAGCTGTCTAAGAAGGTAATGGCTGCGAACGATGTTCCCATGCTGACCTGCTCCGGCGGTTCTGAGATCGTGATCGAAATGTTACAGTCTGCAGGCGCTTCTCCTATGGTAGATGGCAAAGTATCCCTGGTAGACAACAAAGCGCTGAAGAAAGCGATCGAGACCTACAAGCAGCTGATCGATGAAGGAATCATGGCTGATTATACCGACTGGGATCAGTACATTGCTTCCATGAACAAGGGTACTGCTGCAGGCGTTATCCAGGGCTGCTGGATCATGTCCTCCATTCAGGCGGCAGAGGATCAGGCAGGCAAATGGGCAATCGTAAACATGCCTAAGTTAGATGATGTAGAAGGCGCAACCAACTACGCTAACTGCGGTGGTGCAAGCTGGGCAGTATCTTCTAACTGCAAAAATACCGATCTGGCATTTGATTTCCTGAACGCTACCTTTGGTGCGGATGTAGACTTATACGATGATCTGCTGGTAAATGCAGGAGCGATCGCAAGTTACCTGCCCGCAGCACAGTCCGAGACCTATAATGAGGGCAATGAGTTCTACGGCGGTCAGGCAGTGTACAAGGATATCGTAGAGTTCGCCGGACATGTTCCCGGAATTGACTACGGTGCATACTACTCTGACATCAGAAGCGCACTGACAGATGCGATCACCAACGTTGTCCAGAAGAATGCCGATATCGATACAGAGATCAAAAACGCTCAGGATACCGTAGAGTTTAATATCGCTGAATAATCACCAGAGTATGGAAACTGGATAGTACCGGGGGTGCAGCAGTGCGTTCCCGGTACTGTTGTAGGAGAGAAACATGGAAAAGAAGAAAGCAAAATTAAGTTTGTAAAAAAGGCATAATCTGACTGGATGGGCATTCCTGCTCCCGGCATCGATTTTAATATTTGTATTTTGTTTCTATCCGATGTCACAGGCCATCCTTCTTTCTTTCCGGAAGACAGGAGGAGTCTTTAATGGTGTAGCGAATTATGCCAGGATCTTCAAGGATAAAACATTCCAGCAATGCCTGTTCAATACCTTCTTTTATTTTGTGATTCAGGTACCGATCATGCTTGTGCTCGCACTCATGCTGGCACAGTTGCTGAATAATCCTAAGATAAAAGGGAAAGGTATTTTCCGCACTTTGATCTTTCTTCCGTGTGCAACGTCACTGGTATCTTATTCCATGATATTTAAGTCATTGTTTGCTCCGGATGGAGTGGTCAACAGAGTGCTGATGGCCATCGGACTGTCTTCAGTGGACTGGTTCCAGAGCACATGGCCGGCGCGCTGGGTCATCGTGATCGCACTGATCTGGAGATGGACCGGATATAATATGGTATTCTATCTGGCAGGATTACAGAATATCGACTATTCTGTGTATGAGGCAAGCTACATCGACGGAGCGACACCGTTCCAGCAGTTTATGAAGATCACGATACCGTTGTTAAAGCCGACCATTCTGATGACGGCGATCATGTCTACTTCGGGAACACTGCAGCTGTTCGATGAGTCTATGAACCTGACAGCAGGCGGTCCCGGAAAATCTACAATGACATTGGCGCATTACATCTACAATATCTCCTTTGTGGAGACACCGAAATTTAATTATGCGGCAGCGTTGTCTGTATGCATACTTGTGATGGTAGCGGTTCTGTCTGCAATTCAGATGAAGGTGGGTGACAAACGTGACTAAATTCAAACAAATAATTTCCTACGCGATCTTAGTGATAGCAAGTTTTCTGTCGGCATTTCCGCTGTATTATATGCTGTGCGGTGCGACCAACCAGAGTATTGATGTGGTAAGAGGACGGCTGATCCCGGGTACCTATCTGATCGAGAATTTCAAGACCCTGGTCGACATGCAGAATCTGGGACTTGCGATGTTTAACTCCTTCCGCAATGCGATCGTGATCACGGTTGTGACACTGCTGATCTGTTCCATTGCCGGCTATGGATTTGAGATCTATCATGATAAGGGCAAGGATCTTCTGATGAGTATTCTGCTGCTGGCAATGATGCTTCCGTTCGTAGCGATCATGATCCCCCTGTTCAAGATGTTTACCTCCTGGAAGCTGGTAAACACCTGGATCGCACTGGCACTGCCATCCATCTCGACACCGTTTATGATCATGCTTTTCAGACAGGCGGCACGTTCTTTCCCTCATGATATTATCGAGGCTGCCAGACTGGAGGGTCTGAGCGAAATACAGATTTTCTTCCGGATGTTCATTCCGGTGATGAAATCTACCTATGGAGCGGCGATGACGGTTACATTTATGAATGCGTGGAACAATTATCTGTGGCCGACGATCATTTTACAGGACAGCAAGGCGATCACCATGCCGATGTTAGTAGCCAATCTGAAGAGTGGATACAGTGTGGATTATGGTATGCTGATGCTGGGAGTATTGATCTGTACACTTCCTACAGCGATCATCTTCCTGTGTTTACAGAAGAGCTTTGCAAATGGAATTACGGGAGCAGTGAAATAATGCAACAGAAAATGCCAAAACAGGAAACTATGACACAGGCGCATATCAGGAAGGCTCAGGGAGCCTTCCTTTTGGCGCATAGAATGGGCCTGATCGAGGATCCCTCCATGGAGGGCCTGGAGGCCAGACGTAAGAAGCACAACGAAGAGCTGCGGAGAATGGAACAGGAAGGACAGCGCTTCTACGGACCGCATTATTTTTCCGCACCGGCGTATCTGCAATATGAGCTGACCCGACTGAAGCTGGATTTTGTACAGCCGTGTGAGAAGGTCCGGGAAGGCGGCTTCTGCCCGGATTTCACAGAGCAGGAGAAGCGGGACTTTTACGAACAGAACAGAGATCTGTTCGGACGCTATCATGGGGATCATTTTACCTATGAGGAGGTGTCACAGATCATTGAGAAACGGTTACGGGAGGATGCATATGACAAGCTTATCCGCGACATATTATGTGAGTCAGAGAACAGGCAGTGATGAAAATGACGGACGGACGTGCAGTACGGCGTTTGCCAGTCTGTCTGCTATTAATCGAAGAAGCCTGCAGCCGGGAGACCGTGTCCTGCTGGAGCGGGGCAGTGTGTTTTACGGACAATATCTGCATGTGACAGACAGCGGTACGAAAGAGGCACCGATCGTGATCGGAGCATACGGCACAGCAGATGCACCGCCGCGGATCGATGCCTGCGGACAGGGGATCTGGTACCAGGATTATGGGACTCCGCTGGATTCGCCTACGCATGTGTATCACGGCTATGTATCTTCTGCAGTGCTTTTGTACGATGCAGAGCATATTGTGGTCGAGGATCTGGAGATCACGAATGAAGGCAGCATGATCCCGGGAGAGCGCTATAGCCTGGGTGAGAAAATGAACCGTACCGGTGTGGCTGTGGTGGCTAAGGACAAAGGGGTGCGGGACGGCATCACACTTAGGAATCTGTGGATCCATGATGTCCATGGGAATGTCTACGACAAGCACATGAACAACGGTGGGATCTATATGACAGCGCTCCGCCCGGAATGTGAGGAGCGGACGGGTGTGGCGCGGTATCGGGATATCGTTATTGAAGGATGCTTCGTACACCGGGTCAGCCGCTGGGGAATTGCAGCGGGCTATACCTATGCTCATGATAAGTTCCGGGGAGCAGAGCTTAAGGAAGCTGTTTTTCTGAACTATGGGCATGAAAATATGCAGATACGGAATAATTATGTAAAAGAGGCCGGTGGAGATGGGATCACGCCGATGTATGCCCTGCGTCCTCTGGTGGAGCATAATATGGCAGATTCTGTGGCCTGCGAGATCAATGACAGGATCTATTGCGAGCCGGGCGACCGGATGGGAAAAGTGGCAGCCGGGATCTGGCCCTGGAAATGCAAGGACGCCCTGTTTCGCTATAATGAAGTCACAGACACCAGACTCAATCAGGATGGCATGGCATATGATGCGGATTCCGGGGACGGGACGGTGTATGAATCTAATTACAGCAGGCAGAATGAGGGCGGATGTGTGATGTTCTGTCTGCAGGAGGCGATCCATAATACCTTCCGCGATAATATCAGCTATGATGATCTCGGTGGTACGATCAGTCCGTCAGAGAATCCGGATGCCCTGCTTCAGGACAATGTATACTATGTGCGCAGGGGTGTTCCCTTTGTACGTAAAAATATGGACGGAGGCAGCTTTACACAGGTGAATGACCGGGTTGTTGAGCTGGACTTTGCTCCGGATAAATAAAAACAGATATGGTGATAAATGGTTTGACGGACGAGAAAAGAACTGTTAAACTATTATGTGCGGCTGCTTAGAGAGAAGCAGCCGCTTTTTGCCATAAAAGGAGCAGGGAAAACATGCGGGAAAAACAGAAAAAGATCATACAATGGAGCAGTCTTGCACTGATCCTGCTGACAGGGATCATTGTATGGCGGGTCAATTATGAGATTGATTTTATGATGGACGATGAATGGTATTCCACGTTGTTGTATGCGGATACACCGATCCGCAATCTCGGGGATATTGTCCATGCGCAGATCTGGCATTATTTTAACTGGGGCGGCAGAAGCATGGCTCACGCGCTGCTGCAGATGATCCTGTTAACCGGTGAGAGCTGGGCGGATATTCTGAACACGGCAATGACGTTTATACTGGCGTGGCTGATCTGCCAGGCTGCCGGCAGAGTCCGTATGCCTTATTATTTTGCGGCACTGGGAATGCTGTTTGGACTGAATGCCAACTGGAAAATGAGCATGTTCTGGGAAGCGGGTGCAGCGAATTATCTGTACATGACAGGATTTATCCTGGCGTTTCTGCTCTGTTATCTGAAATATGAGGAGAAGAATCTGTGGGGGATCACAGTCTGGATCCTTCCGCTGGGACTGATCGCTGGCTGGAGCAATGAAAACAAAAAAATTAAAGCAGAACTGGCTCCGTTTGAAACCGGAGATCAAGGTGGTCTGGATCTTAAGCCTGGTGGTAATGATACTCCGCCGCAGAGAACAAAAAAAGATTCCGGTATGGATGTATCTGGGAAATATCAGCTGCCTCGCAGGAAGCATTCTGATGATCGTGGCACCGGGGAATTTTGTCCGCAGCGGTGAGACAGCAGAGAGCACCCGGGGAATAATGTGGATCCTCTATGTGCGCTGCTACAGCGAGGCAAGAGGAGCGTTGGAATATCTATTTCCCACGCTGCTGCTTACGGCGGTTGCCCTTGTGATATGCAAGGGGATTTTAAAAGAAAAAATAGGAAGAGATAACGTACTGCTTTTGCTGGGAGCACTGCTGTCGTGGGGAGCAATGATATTGTCGCCCCATTATCCGGACAGAGCAAGCTTTGGAACAATGGCACTGTTGCTCTGCGTGATATTGTCTCTGGCGGGAAAAGCGGTGGACAGACAGAAGGAAAATGCCTGGATGTATTACGGCTGTGCGATGCTGTTATGGCTGAGGGGCATGTATTATCTTGCGGAATTCCTGGGATTATGCTGGGGATGGATCAGATAAGGACAGGCGGAACAGTCTGCACAGATTAGATAGATTAAGATAGATGGAATAAGGAAGGAGCCGGAGCATGGGCGAAAGTATATTGAAACTGCAGCAGATCCGGAAATCTTTTGATCATACGGAAGTATTAAAGGGAGTGGACCTGGAGGTGGCACAGGGCGAGTTTATTACGCTGTTAGGAGCCTCTGGATGCGGCAAGACCACCACACTCCGGATCATTGCGGGACTGGAGCTGCCGGATTCCGGAAGTGTGATCCTGGAGGGAAGAGACATTACGGACTGGGAACCCAATAAGCGGGACGTGAATACGGTTTTCCAAAATTACGCATTGTTTCCGCATATGAATGTGGTGGATAATGTAGGATACGGACTGAAGATCCGTAAAGTGCCGAAAGCAGAGATCGCAGAGCGGGTGAAGCAGGCCCTGCGGCTGGTACAGCTGGAAGAATACGGAAAACGTATGCCGGATCAGCTGTCCGGTGGGCAGAGGCAGCGGATTGCCATCGCAAGAGCTGTGATCAACGAACCGAAAGTATTGCTGTTAGATGAGCCGTTGGGTGCACTGGATCTGAAACTGCGCAGGCAGATGCAGCTGGAACTGAAGCGGCTGCAGAAACAGCTGGGTATCACGTTTATTTATATTACCCATGATCAGGAAGAAGCCATTAATATGTCGGACCGCATCGGTGTCATGCACGAAGGGGTACTGGAGCAGCTGGGGACTCCGAATGAGGTATACTATCAGCCCAGGACCAGCTATGTGGCGGATTTTGTGGGCAATGCGAATATTCTGCATCTGGGATCCGAGACGCTTGCGATCCGTACGGAGAACATTCTGATGAATGGGGAAGAGGGCTGTGTCCATGAGGCGTCCGTGGTGGAAAAAAGCTTTGCCGGCGGACAACTGCGGATCCTGTTCCGCTTGCCTGACGGACAGCTTCTGACAGCCAGCCGCTATGGGATCGATCATGATCTGCAGCCGGGACAGACGGTAAAGATCGGCTGGGATGCGAAAAATGCTGTGAAGGTAATAGATAATGATGAAGACGAAAAAAAGTAGTGGCAGGCGGGATGCCGGGAATATAGGATTGCTCATACCCATGTATGTGTTCACTGTGCTGTTCGTGGCGCTGCCGATCCTGTATATGTTCCTGCTGAGCTTTTTACAGCGTGCGCAGGTCTGGGGTGTGGATTTTACATTTACACTGGATAATTACAAACGCATATTGGAACCGTTGTATCTGAATACTTTTCTGCAATCTCTGAAGCTGGCATTCACGTCCACGCTGCTCGTGGCGCTGATCGGCTACCCTTATGGGTATTTTATGGCACAGATGAATGCAGTATGGAAGCGAAGAATGTTGTTGCTTATCATGATCCCGTTCTGGACCAGTGGGCTGATCCGCCTGTATGGCTGGATCATCGTGTTCCGCAGTAACGGCGTACTGGATAAGATTTTGATGGGACTGCATCTGACGGATCAGCCGTTAAAGCTGCTCTACACTTATCCGGCAGTCGTAGTGGGCATGGTATATGCTCTGTTGCCTTTTATGATCCTGGCAGTGTATTCCAGTGCGGAGAAACTGGATCATTCTCTGGTGGAAGCCTCCAGGGATCTGGGAGCATCCTCATGGAAAGCGTTTTGGACAGTCAGCTTCCGGCTGACCCTGCCTGGACTTTTGTCCGGAGTGGTTCTTTCTTTTATCCCATCCATGGGTCTGTTCTTCATCGCGGATATCCTGGGAGGCAATAAGATCGTTCTGGTGGGAAGTGTGATCCAGGAGCAGATCACCAAGGGACGTAACCAGCCTTTTGCGGCGGCACTGTCAGCTGTATTGATGGTACTGACTTCCGTGATGATCCGCCTGTATCGTAAGATTACCGGAACCTCGCAGTTAGAAGGGATGCTGTAAGTATGAAGAAGAAAAAATGGCCCTTTATTTATGTGGCTGTGATCACGATCCTGACCTATATTCCGATCCTGTTAACAGTGGTGTATTCTTTTAATGCCTCCAAACTGACCTCTGTGTGGGAAGGCTTTTCCCTGAAGTGGTACCGGGAATTATTCCGGGACAGAGATCTGGGAGAAGCGCTGATTAACAGCCTGATCCTGGCGGTGCTCAGTTGTACCTTCGCTGTGCTGATCGGTACTTCGGGGGCACTGGGGATGAGTCGCAGGAAGAGAAAACTGAATGAGGCTGTGGCTTATGTGTCTACCCTGCCGATCATGATCCCGGAGATCATTCTGGGTATGGTATTTTTGTCCGTATTTTCCCTGATGGGTCTGCCATTCGGTATGGTCACGCTGGTGATCGCCCATACTACATTTTGCGTGCCGTATATTTTTACGATGGTAAGGGCGAGGCTGGTGGGAATGGACCATTCCCTGGAAGAAGCGGCCTTGGACCTGGGAGCGTCGAAATGGCAGGTATTCCGGGACGTGATACTTCCGCAGATCCTGCCGGCGATCCTGTCAGGGGTACTGCTGGCATTTGCCATGTCTTTTGATGATGTGGTGATCAGCATATTTGTCACCGGACCGAAGGTCAATACTCTGCCGGTGAAGATCTATACGAAATTGAAGACCGGTGTGACACCGGAGATCAACGCACTTGCAACAGTCATGCTGTTTGTGATATTGTTGTGTCTGGCGGGAGTGTATTCCCATAATCATCATGGGAAAATAGAAGCGGATGCAGAAAATCTGCATCGAAGGAGGAGATTATGAAGAAAAAGCTGGCAATGTTGTTGGCAGCGACCATGCTGGCCACGTTGTTTACCGGCTGTGGAGCAGGCGGGAAAGAAGATAAGGGAGAACTGAATCTCTATACCTGGGATGGCATGTTCCCTCAGGAGATCCTGGACGGTTTTGAAAAAGAGACCGGTATCCGGATCAATTATTCCAACTTTGATTATGATGAAGACATGCTGGCAAAGCTGGAGGAGACCAAGGGCGGTGATTACGATCTGGTCATTGCGGATGATTATATCATCGAACTTGCGATACAGGAGGGACTGGTGCAGAAGCTGGATACATCCAGGATCAGCAGCTATGATAATCTGAATCCGGTGTTTATGTCACAGTTCTATGATCCGCAGAATGAATACACTGTGCCCTACGGAGCGGGCATTCCTCTGATCGTATACGATCCGGGACTGACGGATGTGAAGATTACGGGATATGAAGATCTGTGGAATCCGGAATTGGAAAACAATGTGGCACTGACTGCAAATTACCGTGTCATTGATGGAATTACCCTAAAGACCATGGGAGAATCCTTTAACACAGAGGATCTGGATGTGATCCGGGCAGCGGGAGATAAACTGCTGACACTGGCGCCCAACATCCGTGTGATCAATGACAATAATACGCAGGATTATCTGATCAGCGGGGAAGTCGCAGCGGCATTTCTGTACACTTCCCAGGTGTCCACGGCACTGCAGGCCAGACCGGACCTGGAGGTAGTATATCCGAAGGAAGGTCTCGGATTCGGTATCATGGCAGGGTTTGTTCCTGCGAAGGCACCCAATGCAGATGCGGCATATGCATTTTTAGATTATATCAACCAACCGGAAAATGCGGCAAAATGCTTTGAATATATCGGCTATTACTGCACAAATAAGGCCGCGGAAGAGTATATTTCCGAGGATATGAAGAAAATGATCGTATTGCCGGAAGATGCTGCGGAGGGCGAGATCGTGCAGAATATCTCCCAGGAGGCAGAGGATCTGCATGCGGAGATCTGGAATCAGTTCAAGAATGCATGTGACTAACATCCTGTTCAGCCTGCACCATTCGCAAAGTCGCGTTAACACGCTTTTGCGTCACTACGTGACTACCTTTGCTCATAAATCGGCGCTTATCTCATGAACATATTCGTCCGAAAAATCATGCAAGCATGATTTTTACGCTCGGATATGTCCATGGCTGAACTGTTACAATAAAAAAGTTCTTGACAGATTTCTTTCGTGCGCATATTATAAACCTAAGTTGAAAAACTGTTTTGTAAATGCTATGAAAGAGACTCTTGCCAAGGGAAACGACAGGAATACAGCGTCACCGACTGAGAGCGCTGTTTGCGGAAGCTGGCGAAGGGAACACTCCGGAGCAGGTGATCTGAACTGCAGAATATCACATGCAGCTAGGATGACACGTTGCACGCGTTAAGTGACAAGAGTGGATAGGCAAAGGCGCCTGTCAATTCGGGTGGTACCACGGATTAGATGATTCGTCCCGGGATATGTTTTAACATGTCCCGGGGCTTTTTGTATTCAAAAATAAGCTGTACAGGGAGCGCACATTCGGGACACTATATAACAGGAGGTGCGATATGTACAGAGATTTAACAATGAAAGAGATCAGTGAACAGCAGATCGGACAGACTTTGCAGGTGGCAGGCTGGGTGGAGAATATCCGTGACCACGGCGGCGTATCCTTTATCGATCTGCGGGATATGTACGGTGTATTACAGGTGGTCATCCGTAAGCCGGAGCTTTTAAAGGGCATCACCAAGGAAATGTGCCTGTCCATAACCGGTCTCATGGAGCACAGAGACGAAGAAACCTACAACCCGAAGATTCCTTCCGGCACCATCGAACTGGAAGCACACAAGATCGATGTGTTGGGAAGAGTATATAAACAGCTTCCTTTCGAGATCCAGACGTCTAAAGAGATCCGGGAAGATGTGAGATTAAAATATCGTTATCTTGACCTTAGAAATGCAAAAGTAAAGGACAACATTGTATTTCGTTCCAAGGTGATCAGTTATCTGCGCCAGAAGATGACGGACATGGGATTTTTGGAGATCCAGACCCCGATCCTGTGTGCTTCTTCTCCCGAGGGCGCCAGAGACTATATTGTTCCCAGCAGAAAATTTAAAGGAAAATTCTATGCGCTGCCCCAGGCACCCCAGCAGTATAAGCAGCTGCTCATGGCTTCCGGTTTTGATAAGTATTTCCAGATCGCTCCCTGCTTCCGTGATGAGGATGCCAGAGCAGACAGATCTCCCGGAGAGTTCTATCAGCTGGATTTCGAGATGAGCTTCGTGACCCAGGAGGATGTCTTCAAGGTAGGCGAGGAAGTATTGCATGATACCTTTGTAAAGTTTGCTCCCGAAGGCAGCAGGATCACCGAGACACCGTTCCCCATCATCAGTTACAAACAGGCCATGCTGGAGTTCGGCTGTGACAAGCCGGATCTGCGCAATCCTTTGAGAATTATGGATGTGACGGAGTTTTTCCAGAGATGTACGTTTAAACCTTTTATCGGAAGAACTGTCCGTGCCATCAAAGTACATGCGGAGATGTCCAAAGGCTTCCATGAGAAGCTGTTAAGCTTTGCGACTTCTCTTGGTATGGGTGGACTTGGTTATCTCGAAGTGGCAGAGGATATGAGCTACAAGGGCCCCATCGATAAATTTATCCCCGAAGAGATGAAGGGAGAACTGGCAGAAATGGCAGGACTTTCTGCAGGAGATACCATCTTCTTCATTGCGGACAAAGAGGATAAGGCGAACTACTATGCAGGTCATATCCGTACCGAGCTGGGCGAGAAGCTGGATCTGATCGAGAAGGATGCTTACCGTTTCTGCTATGTGAACGATTTCCCGATGTTTGAGCTGGATCCCGAGACGAAGCAGATCGGATTCACCCACAATCCGTTCTCTATGCCCCAGGGCGGCCTGGAAGCATTGAATACCATGGATCCGCTGGAGATCCTGGCTTATCAGTACGACATCGTATGCAACGGCGTGGAACTGTCCTCCGGCGCAGTACGTAACCATGACATCGAGATCATGAAAAAAGCTTTCGCCATCGCAGGTTATGACGAAGAGACATTAAAGACCAAGTTTGGAGCACTGTATCAGGCGTTCCAGTTCGGAGCACCCCCTCATGCGGGAATGGCTCCCGGTGTGGATCGTATGATCATGCTGCTTCGGAATGAGGATAACATCCGTGAGGTGATCGCTTTCCCCATGAACGGCAATGCACAGGATCTCATGTGCGGGGCTCCCGGCGAAGTGACGGAGCAGCAGCTGCGTGAGGTACACATTAAAGTGAGAGATTAGTGAGGAAAGAACAGGAAAGGAATGGAAATTAGTATGGCGAACGTGATCAGTGACGAGACCATAGAATATGTAGGCATTCTGGCAAAACTCGAGCTTTCTGATGAAGAGAAGGAAGCAGCGAAAAAGGATATGGGCAGAATGCTGGACTATATCGACAAACTAGGCGAACTGGATACTACCGGTGTGGAACCTATGTCCCATGTATTCCCGGTTCAGAATGTCTTCCGTGAGGATGTGGTGACCAATGGGGACGAGAGTGAACAGACCCTGGCCAATGCACCCGGCGAGAAGGACAACATGTTTGTTGTACCAAAGACATTTGATTAAATCAAATGTCTTCGGACTTTTGATTAGAAATCGGGTAGAATACCGCTTTATAATCTGGTTACAGCATTTGGGCGGTAATGGTTTTCCGTCAGACATTAAAAAGGAGAATGGATATGGATATTTTATCCCTGACAGCAGTAGAGCTGGCGAAGGCGATCCGGGAAGGCAGGACTACGGCGGTGGAAGCGACGCAGGCCGTTCTGGATGAGATCGCAGCCGGTGAGGATACCTACCACTGCTATGTGACCGTAGAACGGGACAAAGCATTACAGCAGGCAGCGGAAGTACAAAAGAAAATCGAAGCGGGAGAACTGACAGGCCCCCTGGCCGGCGTTCCTTTCGCTATCAAAGATAATATGTGTACCGAGGGAACCCTGACCACCTGCTCTTCTAAAATTTTAGAGAATTTTATTCCGACCTTCAGTGCGGAAGCAGTACTGAATCTGGAAAAAGCAGGTGCAGTCATCCTGGGCAAGACCAACATGGATGAGTTCGCTATGGGAAGTACCACAGAGACTTCCTATTACGGTGTGACGAGAAATCCGAGAAACCCGGAGCATGTTCCCGGAGGTTCTTCCGGCGGTTCCGCGGCGGCAGTAGCAGCGCAGGAATGTTTTGCGGCACTGGGCTCCGATACCGGCGGTTCCATCAGACAGCCCGCATCCTATTGCGGGGTGGTCGGTATGAAACCTACTTACGGAACGGTCTCCCGTTACGGACTGATCGCCTATGGTTCCTCTCTGGATCAGATCGGACCGCTGACTAAGGATGTGACAGACTGTGCCACGGTGCTGGAGACGATCACTTCCCATGATCCCAAAGACTCCACTTCCATGAAGCGGGAGGATACGGATTTTACCTCTGCGCTGGTAGCGGATGTGAAAGGAATGAAGATCGGTATTCCCAGAGACTATTTTGGAGAAGGATTGGATCCCGAGGTCAGGGATGCAGTACTGGCAGCAGCGGAAGTGTTGAAAGCGCAGGGTGCAGAAGTGGAGGAGTTCGACTTAAGTCTGGTAGACTATGCGATCCCCACTTATTATACGATCGCGGCCGCAGAGGCAAGTTCCAATCTCGAGCGTTTCGACGGTGTAAAATACGGTTACCGTGCACAGAATGCGGAGGACCTGCACACCATGTACAAGAGAAGCCGTTCGCAGGGCTTTGGCCCCGAGGTAAAACGTCGTATCATGCTGGGATCCTTTGTATTAAGCTCCGGTTATTATGATGCTTATTACCTGAAGGCACTCCGTGTAAAAGCGCTGATCAAAAAAGCTTTTGACGAAGCTTTTGCAAAATATGATGTGATCTTAGGACCTGTGGCACCCACCACGGCACCGAAGCTGGGCAGCAGTCTGGCAGATCCCATCAAGATGTATTTAGGAGACATCTACACCATCTCCATTAATCTGGCGGGATTGCCCGGTATCAGCGTTCCCTGCGGTACGGATTCCCAGGGCCTGCCTATCGGCATGCAGCTCATCGGTGACTGCTTCAAAGAGAAGACACTGATCCGTGCAGCGTATACCTATGAACAGAGCGTGAAGTAGAACAACGGAAAATATACACATATATAAAGTAACAATGCAGATACGGAAAGGTATTTATTATGGCAAAACAATATGAAACAGTGATCGGTCTGGAAGTTCATGTAGAGCTTGCCACGAAGACGAAAATATTCTGTGGCTGTTCCACAGCGTTCGGTGGCAGACCCAATACCCACACCTGTCCGGTATGTACCGGTATGCCGGGATCTCTTCCGGTGCTGAATAAACAGGTGGTGGAATATGCGGTGGCAGTAGGCCTTGCAACGAATTGTACCATCACACAGTATTGCAAATTTGACAGAAAAAATTATTTCTATCCCGATAACCCTCAAAACTATCAGATCTCCCAGCTGTATCTGCCTATCTGCCGCAATGGTTCCGTAGAGATCGAGGTAGAAGGAGAGGACGGCAGCACCTATACAAAGCCGGTGCGTATCCACGAGATCCACATGGAGGAGGATGCCGGTAAACTGGTGCATGACGACTGGGAAGATTGCACACTGGTGGACTACAACCGTTCCGGCGTGCCCCTGATTGAGATCGTATCGGAGCCGGATATGCGCAGCGCAGAGGAAGTCATTGCTTATCTGGAAAAATTACGTCTGCTGATCCAGTATCTGGGAGCGTCCGACTGTAAGCTTCAGGAAGGTTCCATGCGTGCCGATGTCAATCTGTCCGTGAGAGAAGTGGGAGCGGAAAAGTTCGGAACCCGTACCGAGATGAAGAACCTGAATTCCTTCAAGGCCATCGCCAGAGCCATTCAGGGAGAGCGGGAGCGACAGATCGATCTGCTGGAGGCCGGCAAAGAGGTCATTCAGGAGACCAGACGCTGGGATGATAATAAGGAATATTCCTATGCGATGCGTTCCAAGGAGGATGCACAGGATTATCGTTACTTCCCGGATCCTGATCTGGTACCGGTCTATATCAGTGATGAGTGGCTGGAAAGCATCCGCAGCAAACAGCCGGAATTCCGCACCGAGAAGATGAAGCGTTACAAGGAAGAATACGATATTCCGGAATATGATATCGATATCATCACAGGCTCCAAGCATCTGGCAGATATCTTCGAAGCTTCCGTGGCACTGGGAAGCCAGCCCAAGAAAGTGTCCAACTGGCTGATGGTGGAGACTATGCGCCTGTTAAAAGAAAAAGAGATGGAGCCGGAGGATATCCGTTTCTCACCGGAGCATCTGAGCAGGCTGATCGCGCTGGTAGACGGCAAAGTCATCAACTCTTCTGTAGCAAAAGAAGTATTCCAGGTGATGTTTGAGGAAGATGTAGATCCCGAACAGTATGTGGAGGAGAAGGGACTGAAGACCGTCAATGACGAAGGTGCATTGCGTAAAGTCGTGGAGGAAGTCATTGCCGCTAATCCGCAGTCTGTGGAGGATTACCATAACGGCAAAGAAAAAGCCATCGGCTTCCTGGTAGGTCAGACCATGAAGGCAATGAAAGGCAAGGCAGATCCCGCCAGTGTCAACCAGATGCTGAAGGAACTGCTGTGAATTGAGAGTTAGTGAAATACCACCCGGATGACTTTGTTGTCTTCCTGGGTGGTA
>ENA-ORTU01002032-ORTU01002032.1-human-gut-metagenome-genome-assembly--contig:-NODE-2032-length-19255-cov-7.731562_pt1 | contig 19255 bp, 7 predicted proteins | sample MGYA00241910_ERZ509184 | MGnify/ENA primary metagenome ERZ509184 (study PRJEB26280, sample SAMEA2338847) | human gut metagenome | biome: human gut; feature: human-associated habitat; material: faeces... | reverse complement strand
TGGCCATGAGGGCAGCGAGCAAAAACGTGATGGCACCCACACTCGTGACCATAAACCCGGTCACGGGATAGATGGCATAGAGCGGGCTCAGCTTGACCATCAGGAACACGCCGGCCTTGACCATGGTGGACGAGTGCAGCAGGGCGCTCGTGGGCGTGGGGGCGACCATGGCGCCAAGCAGCCAGGTATGGAACGGCATCTGTGCGGCCTTGGTGAGTGCGGCGAGCGACAGCAGGATGACCGGCATCACCAGCAGCGCGGATTGCGCGGTTCCGGCGCCGGAAAGCTCGATCACACCCGAGATGGTCAGCGGCATGCCGTTAACGTGCAGGTACATGAGGCCGGCCAAAAACGCGATGCCGCCCAGCATGTTGAGGATGATCTGGGTGAAGGCGTTCTTGATGGCCTCGGGCGTGCGCGTATAGCCAATCATAAGGAACGAGCACACGGTGGTGATTTCCCAGCCGCAGAACAGCCACTCAAGGTTGTCGCTCGTCACGATGACGAACATAGCCGAGAGGAACAGGAACATAAGCGCCAGGAACTGAGGGCGTCGGTCGGGCGCGGTCTGCCCGCGCAGCGCGGCCTCGTGCTCGTCGTGGGCCTGGAAGTCCTTCATGTAGCCCAGGGCATACACGCAGATTAGGCTGCCGACAATGCCGACGGCGAGGACCATGATCACGCTCATGTAATCCAGGTAGAGCGGCGTCGCCGTGACGGCTTCGGCCGCGGGCAGCGTCATGGCTGCAAAGGCGAGCGAGCCCACCAGCTGGACTATGCCGAGCACCGTGGTGAGCACGTTCCCATATTTGTACGCGTTGTACAGGATGACGGCACACAGAATGACATCGATGGCGGAGCTGATGATCGAGAGCACATGCGAGGTGCCGGGGGCAACCTCAAAGCTCTGCGGGCCCGCGCCAAAAAACATGACGGCGACTACAACTGTCACCGCCATAATGATGCCGGAACCTATGAGCCCCACCGCATCGCGGGCGCGGTCACCGTGCGCGAGCAGCATGCCCAGCGCCGGTACCAGCGGAAACAGGGTAAGGAAATACAGTAGCGTCATACCATCACTCCCCCATGCAAAAACGCTGCAATTGTTTAACGTTATAGCTCAATTGAGGAGTAGCGGCGGCGGGTTTTCGGTCAACTGGGGAGTTTTAGGCGTACGGGGCAAGGAGTCTGTCCGCATTGGAGCAGAGGGGCGGCAAGAAAAATGCGCCCCTGTGGGCGCACCATCCCGTTCGCTATTCCGCCTTTTTAACGCGCGGCTTGCGACCGCGCGGCTTATCGACCAGCGCGGACTCACCGCCCTCGCGATACTGGCGGCACCAGGCCTTAACCGAAGACTCGCTGGGAATCCCGTGCTTGATCATGGCCTCGCGAACCGTCAGGCCGTTTTCCAGACGGTCCTTAACCACGGCGAGCTTTACGTCGTACGAATAGGTGTGATGACGAGCGCCCGCATTGAGCACGGCGTCGGCACCGCCCACGGCATATGCGCGGGCCCACTGACGAGCCGTGGCCTGGGGAATGCCAAGCTTTGCAGCGAGGGCGCGGTGACCGACCCCCTCTTGGAGGATCTCGACGGCGCGCTGCCTAACCTCGGGCGCATGCGTGCGGGTCCTAGTTGCTTCCGACATACCTGCCACTTCTTAGCCTTAACCGTTAATCTGCTCTCTTACGTGCTTGTTAGATAGTAGCATTTTGCTGTTCCCGCGTAACAGTTAATTGAAAATCGCAACGGCGGCATCTGGGTATTTGCCATTCATTTGCAACAGTTCTTTAGGTTTTATTTACGCAGCTAGTTGGCTCGCGGCTCATTGACGGTGTTTTACCAACCAGATTGGTATCTTTTTGTTTGGCTGGTATGGTTTGTGCAATTATTAACCCCTCGTCAGTCCGCACCTAACATGTCAGCTTTCCACTTGCTTCCCAACTTTCCACTTAACTTTCCAGCTTTCCACCTTAAGTGGTAAGTTAAGTGGAAAGCTGGAAAGAAGTTGGGAGACCGAAGCATGGGCGACGGACAGCCCTACTTCGCGAGTCGATACCGTTGTCGCGGGCTGCGCGGAGGCTCCATCGCCTCAATCTTGCCCGCACCAATCAAGCCTTTTATGTGGTTGGAAACGGCGCTCCTGCTCAAACCCGAAGCGTCGGTGAGCTCCTTGGTCGAGGCCGAAGAATGTGTTGCCAGGTAATCCAAGATTGCCCCGTCCACATGCCCCACAGACGTCACCTGTTCCGCCCGCATTATCTTTCGCTTATCGAACGTCAACGAAAAAGAAACTGTCGAGTTCTTTGGTTCGGGCGGCAACATGTTTGCCCGCTCGAGCTGCTCACCTATCTCCTGATAACCAGTGCCGCGATTTTCGACCACGTAGCCACCGTCTGGGTACGGCGTGGTCTCGAGGATATTTGAAAGGAACTGGTTTCTGGATGACGAAACCCCAGAAACTCCCAGCGAATCGATCGTTACGTCGCCGTACAGCCCGCCGGGATTGAGAATCTCGACGCGGTCGATATACAAGTTGACCTGCACTTGTGAGCCGCGCGCGGCGGAAGAGTAGTCGCGGTGCATGAGCGCGTTCGCCACCGCCTCGCGCAGCGCCACGGGCGGATAATCGGGCACATCTTTCCGGAACGCGCCCTCGATAATCGCTGCGTTTCGGGTGTTTCTCGCAACGGCGGCAAGCACGTCCTCAATCATGAAAGGGATCGGACCCAAAATGGTCTGAGAATCCACAAAACGCTTGTTATCACTTACTCGCTGCGTTTTTGTGGTCCCGGGGTACGCCGTAAAGGTCACATTGAGACGTGGGAAGAACTTTTGCGGAAACCGTCCCATCGCGACAATTGCAGCAAGCGTCGGCACGATTGCGTCGTCCACCCTTTTGGTCACATGCAGGTCAAGGAGAATCTCATCGTCGCTTCTGGTGCCCAAAAGCCTAGGGTGTAGCTCGCGCTGGCGTTTTATAAACCCTTGCAAAAGATCGGCGTCAAGGTCATCGAGCGTGGCACCTTCGACCGGCTCGTCGTCGTATGTAGGCTGAACATGCTCCTCCATAAAGCGATCGATTTCGTAGGGAGTCATGCGCCGGTCGCCGTCGCCCGTACGGATAAAGGACGAATCGTACATTCCGCGTGCCGCAATATAGCAGGGTTTATCGCGTGGATACATTTCTTTGATGCGCGCGCAAAGCACCAGCTTACCCTCGAAGGGGAGCACTTGGATATCCGGCCTCACAACGGGCGTCAGCTTTTCACATGCAGAAGAGAGGGCGTCTTGCATCTTGCGGGCATCAAAACCCTCGACGGGCATAAACCCGTTCTTTTCGGAAATGCCGAGGATGATAAAGCCGCCCTGCGCGTTGGAAAATGCCGAAAGCGTCTCGACGATGCTTTTGGGGAGCGCGCCCTTGGCTTCTTTTACTTCGTACTGCTGGGTGTCGTTTCCTATTGCCCGCAGATGATGGATAACCTGCGCCAACCACTCCTCATTCATGCCGAACCTCCCAACTTTCCAACTTTCCACCTAACTTACCAGCTTTCCACTTAACTTTCCAGCTTTCCACCTTGAGTGGTAAGTTAAGTGGAAAGCTGGAAAGTTGGTGGAGAGCTGGGGCAGCAGTAGGCCAAGCGAACAAGAAAAAGGGCGGCAACCGGGTGGTTGCCGCCCCTCGCGTAGCTAGTTGGTTTTCGTCTCGTGCCGAATGCCCTCGGTGTTGATGCGCGCTAGCGTGTACGTCACGTAGTCGGAGTGCGAATAGCCATCAAGGTTGCTAACGTTGACCGGTGTGTCGTCGACAACGTTGCCGGTCATAATATTGGCCGTAAGCACCAAGCGGTAGTTTGCGTAAGTTTGGTTCTCACCCTCAACATTCGTATTCACTTTAACGCGGAAGGCATGCTTAAAGGCAAGGCTGTTGCCGTCGCGCGTGAGGAACGCGCCGTTGGTCTTGGTGTCGGTGAACACATAGCTGTTGCCGTCGGCGGATGCCGCACCCGTGCCTAGGTAATCGCTGCCGAGCACCGTAATGTAGTTCGAGATATCGCCGACCGGAGCATAGCCGCCATTATCTTGCCGCTGCTCCAGGCTCAGCGTGTAGGTCACCGTGCTTGCGGCGTCGATCTTAGCCTCGGCGCCCGTGAGCTTGCTCAGGTCGTAGGTACCCACCAGAGCGATCTCGCCGTCAGCGGACTTGAGGTCATCGATGTTGATGCCCAACTGGGATTTCTTAGACGCCTCGAGCGCGATGGTCGATGAGCCCACATCCATACGGTAGTAGCCGGCGCCGCCATCGTTGTATGCCGAGTTGCTACTGGTGCTGAGCGTGTCGGCATGCGTGGAAAGGTACGCGCGGTAGTTGGGTTTGGTGTAGCGGTCGGTGCCGCTGTTCTGCGAGGCCACGATACCCGCCTGGCAGGCAGGCTCCGTCATGGTGAGCGCGGCCCTCATGGTAACGGTGAAGGCGTTGACATGGTTCTTGGCAATCTCGCGCAGGCCCGACATGTCGATGGGATTACCCTCAGCATCGGCAAGCACCAGTGACATGTCGCCACCGTTCGCAGTCCAACTAAGGCCCGACACCACTGGGGTCTCCTTCGTGCCGGCCAGATTCCAACCCGACCCGCCCCAGGTGTAGTAGTTATCACCCACCTTAACGTAGAACTCATACGTGCCCTGCGTGCCCGTGGGGTATCCTACCGAGCCCGCGATGACGCCATCGTGATAGGTGACAAGCGACGAATCGAGCTGATAATACAGCGCGTCAGAGCTCGTGTATTGCTGGCTCGAGTCAAACGTCACGGTGTCGCTCACGTTCATGGAAAGCGAATAGGTGGCTTCCTTGAGCTCCATCCGGTTGATGCTGTCCCTGTTGTCGACGAGGTTACGCTTGTTGTCAACGAGGCTGTGCGTGTAGTTTGATGCCACGCTGTAGGTCGAGGGCGTATTCTGGTGCCCATCCTCGGCAGCCTTGCCGTCGGCTGCTTTCTTGCCTCGCAGCAGGTAGTTGATGTGCTCGTTGAGGCTCGTGTCCACCGTGGTGGCGGTGTAGCCGTTGACGCCCGCGGACCCCGCCGGCGTGCGCACCACCAAGTAGAAGTTTTCGCTCTTGGGCTCTTCCTTATCAACGGAGAGGGTATAGAACGTGCCCGTCGCGTCGGAAGAAGTGCGCGCGCGGTAGTACGCGCCATCGACCTTGGCGCCAGCCATCTTCGCGAGTTCGGCCTGGCTCTTGTCCTTGACCTCGTCATCGGCGAGCTTGACCCAAGCGCCGTCCTTGTCCTCCTTGGCCTCATCGGCCTTCACGCCCACGATTTCGCTCAGCCACGGTTCGGTGTAGTAAGCCTTGTTGCCAGCGTCCACAAACTCGGTGAGCTTGACTGACGTCGCGCCGCCCGTGCCCACCGTGTAGTGATATTCGCGGCTGTTGTTGGCCGTGTCCACGAGTGTGAGCTGTGTACCCTCGGGCAGCGTGGCACCGAAGGTAATGCTCTTGTTGAGCGGACCCATAGAGCCGCCGGCTTCGAGCAGCGTGTTCCAGCCGTAATCGACCGGCTTGCCCCGAGCGCTGCCATAGGTCCAGGTAAGGTAGCCGGTCATGGTGTCGCCGCTGCTCACAAGTACGTGCTTGTCGTATTTTGTCGCATAGTCGGCAGCCTTGAAGTTCGCACCTTCGGAGTAGGTGGCGGTAAAGTCGATCTCGAGCATGCGCTTGACGATGATGGGTACCTGTACACGGTAGCTCTGGCCGGCCTCGCTAAAGGTGACCGTAAGCAGCGTGAAGCGCCCCTGCTCATTGTCCCAGTCGGTGCTCGCGCGGAATGCCATAGAGCTCGTGCCATTGTTGAGCACCTTGAGCGTGGGCGCTTGCGAGGCGGCTACGTCCTTGACGAAGGTGCCGTTATCGGCGAGCGAGAAGACCTCGGCGGTGGCGGTCACATGCGCGGTGCTGCCGTTGAGGCGGCGGGCATCGGAGAAGCCGCCATTGGTCACGATGTTCAGGTAGCTCTCCACCGTCGTGGTATCGTTGCCCGGAATCACGAGCACGGGGAAGTCAGTTTTGGCCTTCTTGTCCGAAGTAATGTTGTTAGCGTTATAGGTGCTACGCGAGCTGTCCGCGCTATAGGTGCTCGTGTTTTGGTATGCGCCGGCATCATTGATGCCGGCGATGTTGGTGTAGGTGTAGCGGCCGGGAACGCGGGCACCCGCTTGGCTTTGGATGGTCGTCGCGGTGTCAATGGCGGCGCCGTCGCCAAACAGGTAGCGGTCGGTGGTGTCGCCGTCGGAGGCACGCACCGCCAGCGTGCTCACGGGCCTCGTGGTCACGTACGGACTCGTTGCCGTGGTAGCAGTATCGCCTGCGCCGTAAAGCGTTTTGTTCTCGTTGGGCGCGGCAGCCGTGCCGTTGTAGTCGCCGAAGGCAATATAAGTTTTCTCGTTAGCAGCAGCCGTATTCGTATTGGTCGTGTAAACCATCGGCGGCAGGTCGCTCGTGGTCTTGCCACTACCGGGCTTTACTTCCACGCCCGCTGCGGAAAGGCTGTACTTACCATCCCCCGTGTCAACCTCGCCCAAGAGTACGCCCTGGGTTTTGCCCGCATTGTAGCTATTGCTGTCCATGAGCACGTTTAACAGATGGAACTGGCCGCGCCCGTCGCCCATAATGCCGCCGTTGGACCTTTCGCTAAACGTGGTGTTGGATACCTTTGTGTTGGTAACGTCGATGACGACGGATCCGCTGTTACTCGCGTTATTCGCGCCCAGCAGACCGCCGCTCCAGTTACCCTTAATCGTAGCGTTCTCGATCGCGATGTTGTTGCAGGCTATATTCACATTGCTGAAGAAGTAGCCGATAAGCCCGCCCGAGCATTTGCCGGTGCCGGCGATGCTGACATTCTTGACACTGCAGTCGTCGAACCAGTACTTGTTGGGGCTACCGCTACTCGTAACCTCACCAATCAGGCCGCCCGCATTGTAGATGCTATTGTTCGTTCCGGCCTTATCGCCGATGACGGCGTTCTCGGTGCCGTTTCCGCCATCAATGCGCACGTTGCTCATAGAAATAACGCCGCCACGGGCGCGTCCGACCACGCCGCCGGCGCCCATATGGTCATCGGAGTTCGACCCGGTGGCTAGCACGTTTACCCCAGAGATGACTGCCGTGCACGACGACTGGGCCGCTGTGGTGGTGCCGATGTTGGTGTTGACCGAGATATCGCTTCTTTCGACATAGCCGAGCACGCCGCCCACGTAGGGCACTGTCCCTGTGGCAGTTATGGTCGAGTTTTTGCCAACGGTCCTTTCGCTCACCCCTGTGCCTGCGGTTGTCCACACACCGCACGCCGAGGCGACCGTACCCACATAGCCACCGACATTCTTCTCGCCCGTGACGTTAAGGCCAGTGTATGAGCAGTCATAGAGATACGCGGGGCCCCACCCGTCCCCGAACTCGACCATATAGGTTCTGTCTTCGCTCGTAGTTCGTCTGGCGCGGCCCGAGCTGCCAAGAAGCCCTCCTACGCTCTTTGCGCCCGACACGGTGCAGTTCTTCATCTGCACGTTGCGGTAGATGCCGCACGTGCCGTCGTCGTAGTTGGCCGTTGCACCCGCCAAAAGGCCGGCACCGGTAAGGTCGTTCGGCGCCTCTCCTGGTTTGGCTTCGCCGTTGGTGTCGATATAGGTGAGCGCTACGTTGCAGTTGCTAAAGGTGAGGTCTTTGACCTGCGCGCCGTCGTTCGCGGTGACGCTCTGCCCCACATTGGTGGAGGTGAACATCACGGTGCTGAATAGACCACCCACGCCCGAGACCTTATAGTCGTCGTCGTCGTATTCGACGACGCCGTAGGCGGTGCCTTCGGTACCCACCGTGATGGTGGCGCCGTTACCGTCGATCGTGGCTACGTGCGGCGTAATACGGTCGCGGTCGGTGCCCGGCTGGTTCGAATTGCAGGCATTGGAATAGTAGCGGCCGTTTAGGCCCACGTACCCCGTGCCGTAGTCGGTCATATCGTAGGTGTCGCCCTGCTTGAACTCCAAGCTCATGCCGATCGATTTCGACGCGCACACATAGCCCGTTTGGTAGTCGGCAGCGTAGGACGCCACCAGGTAGGGCGAATTTACATCGTCATCATGGTCGAGCGGGCCGTGCCACCCCTGCTTGCCGGGGGCCTTCTGGTCGTCGTTTTTGGCGATTTCGAAATCGCCGGCAGCACTCTCAGGCTTGCCCACATTTGCGTAGTTAGCATTCCGCACCTTGCCATATTCCTTGTTGCCAAACAGGTAGCCGCATATCGCCGGGTCTTGCGAATCGCTGCCCCAGTAAGCCTTGGAACCGCGGAACACGCCATTATTGGAGTAGTTGGTATGTGCCGCGCCAGCACCCGCACCCGAGCTGATGATGGCCGAGAGCACCAAAAGGCCCTGGGCGTTTTTCACCATGGTCACAGGAGCCTCGGCGTTAGTGCCGAGGTACTTGTTGTCGGTGCCCGTGGTGGTGACACAGGGGGTTCCTTTTTTTGTGAGCTCGTTAATCTGGTAGTTAGCGTTACCGTTTTCAACCTTACAGCCCTCGCTAAAGGCATAGCCATCAATCACGCGACCGACGTAGGGATTGTTGTAGAGATCAAAGTTGCCCTTTCCCAGACCACGAGATTTGTCACCAGTTCCAGCACGCCAGGAAGATTTTCCGCTTTTGTCCATATTGCGGAAAATCACGCCGCCACCCGCAATGGCACCGACGTAGCCACCAATGGGAACAAGATGCGGCTTGTCGCCACCGCCCGTGACGGTAAATCCCGTTGTAGGGTTTTCGGCCGTCGTCCCATTAACGACCACGCCATCGATAATGTTATCGCCACCAAGGATGCAGCCGACAACGCCACCGAAAAACGCCGTCGGAACGCCGTCGGCATCCTTGGCAGAATAAGTAATAGTCGCCGACGCGTTCACATAGCGAATATTCAGATCGCGCACCACGCTGCCGTAACTATAGGGAATAAGGCCGCGAAGCGAACCCTCATTATTCTCTATCTTGATGGTTGCGTTTTTATTATCACTGCCAAAGTTGCCAACGATGACGCCCCTAAACGGGTTGGCCCTATTTCCAAAACCGCCAAACGATGCGCCGTCGAGAGTAATCGTATTGCCCTCAGTAGGCTCGATGCTGTAATACGCGCTCTGCATATAGCGGTGCATGGTTTCGTCGCTCAGCGTCTGCGGGGAATTGGTCGACGCGTCTCCGGTCTTCTTCTCCCATTTATTATCAGTACCGTTCGCCTGCTTGTAGACGTACGTAACCTCATTGTCGGTCGAGTGATCGCTGCTGCGGCGAGTGCAGAGCCTACCCTGGTCGGCGACAATGGTGACCTCCCAGCCGTCAAGCGCCGTCATGTTATTAATGTAGTTGGCAATGGCATTCATCTCCGCCGCGTTTGTGACGGAATAAGGATCGCCGTAGGTACCACATCCCATTACCAGCTTTGGAATGCGCTGGTTGACTTTAATTTCGTGATACTGGACGCCATCCTCGGCGGCTTTTCCCTTGTAAACATAAGGAAGGTAGTCACCGAACCAAGGCCTGACGTCACCGTCCTTCTTACCATCAACCGTCACATAGCCGCTCACGGCACCATACGTCGCTTCGTCGTAATACCAAAGCTGCTTGCCCGGGTACTCCGTACTCCCATCAATCTCGGATCCGTAGGTCACCTTGCCCGCATCGGCATCAGCCCTAGTAAAGGTGTAGTCCGCAGAGCCCGTGCTCGTGCTTCCGTAGCCAAAACTCTCCAGCAGGCTCGCATGGGTGAAGATCGTATTGTTCTCTTGGCTGGGCAAGCTGATTTGCTCAAACTTCGCCGTCACCTGATCGGCCTCACTGCCTACACCAAGCTTTCCGAACAGCGACGTAGCCGCCTTGGTGCCACTCGTGTACCCAGTAGTCTTGATATTCTTCGCGTTCAGGCTCACGTACTTCTGCATCTCGTTGATGAGCAGAGGCATATAGGCGTTAGCGTCCGTGGCGCTGTTGGCGCCGTCGACAATCAGATTGTTGAGTGTAAGATCATCAATTGAGATCTTTCTAATCTTGGTGCCATTGCCGTCGCTGGACCCATACACGTAGCGGCACACGAGCGCGCCCGATGAGCTTCCGCCCGCGCCAATAGCGTCAGTAGAGCTCTTTCCGTCATTGATAACGGGCCCAACGGTACCACCCAAAGTGACGTTGCTTACTGTGAGATCGCCGTCTGCCACCGTTTGAAAAAGACCGCAGTGCATGTTCTCGTGCTGGGTGGCATCGGAGTTTAGCTTGTTGCCATTCTGCTCGGCCTTGATCTTGGAGTAGTAGAAGGTGATGGCCGCATTATTAACCGTCACCTCTCCGATCGGTTGAGTGGGATAGTAGCTGTAGCCGGCCAAATCGATTGTGCCCGTTATGGTTATGGAATCATCGAGCCCTGTCGTACCATCGGGAACGATTGTCGAACGAATACCGGCGGGAGCATAGCAGAAAGCAGACCATAAGAGCAGCTTGTCCGCTGTATCGATTTGACTGCCACTAAAGCCGCCTTCACAATTCTTAGAGGCTATGTCGAGGTTGTAGAAGTAGCGGGTATTACCGTTCGCATTCTGGCTTCGACCGAAAGACGAGCGATTATGGTAGCTGTTGTCTTTTGTGGAATCGCCGTCCATGTCCAGCTTGTTTTTCTGTGTGTGTAGCGAAACGACCGTGTTCCAGTCGGCGTCCATGAGCTTGCTGCCGTTGTTTGGTTTTACACCGCTGCCAACCCATTCATCGAAGGACGTTACGCCCGACGCAACGATGGCCCCCTCGCCGGTGGGCACCCTATAGGCGGTATCCCAATAAGCCCTGTCCTCCAAGTACAGGCCTAGGTAGCTCTCGACGCCATATGTCGTCTTATCATCCACCTTGCAGCCGCGGCAAACTAGAACGCCGAGCGTCTGAGCGGCGCCTGCATTAATCTTTGTGCCCGAGAGATCGATGGCGTAGTTGTTGATAATCCAGTGACCGCTGGCTGCGTATACAAGGCCGCCAAGCTCCTTGGAATCATCCACAGTCGCGATTATAGAAGCGTTGGTCGTTTTCAAAGCATAGGAGTTTTCACTCTTGTTAATGTTGTCATCTCCGATAGTTACGACCGCGTTGCCCCAGCTATAACCCAAGAGACCGCCCACGCCATTGAGCTTATCGCCGTTCTTTCCGACTCCCATCTTGAACGAGTTGAACGAAAGGCCCGTAATGTTAACGTCCTTTTTGGCCGAGTTGGCTATTGCCCCATCAGCCCCATAGGTGCTCTGTGCGATGCGGCCGATAAGACCGCCGACCTGGGCAATCTTGCCGCTGGTGCAATTGCCGGTCTCGATTTTTCCGCTGACCTCAAGGCCCGTAACGTTGAATGTCGAGACATAATTGCCCACATAGCCGATGGCGCCGCCAATACGGCTGTTGCCATTAAGCGTTTTAGTTGCAGTGATGCTCGCTTGAGCCTTGCTACTGTCCCTAAACGTAACCGTAGAAGCTGCCGACACGCTGCCTGCAATACCACCAATGTTCACATCGTTGGTGAACGTATCATCGCATGCGATATTCGTTTCGCACGTTGCGCCAGACAATGGCAGGTTGCCGACGATGGTACCTGCAAGCGACCCGGCATCGATAGCCGAACCGTTATCGAACTTCATGGAACCAGCGATTGTGACGTTGGAGATGGTTGCGCCGTTGACGGCCGCGAACAAGCCCAAGCGGCCGTGGCGGTAGATTTTGCCGTTGCCGTTGCTCGTGTCATTGCCGTCGAGCACGGCCCCGCCGCGCTTGCCGTACGGCTCGCCGACGGCAAGGTTGATTGTGCCGTTGCCATTTGTGCCGCCGCCGTTCAACGTTCCCGAGAAAACTTGCGAGCCGTCTGCACGATCCTGCGTGAAACCCGTCAGGCCCGTGCCCTTGAGATCAATAGTGCCGTTCACCATAATGGTCGAGGACTGCAAGATGTTCGGGTTGTTTTCGGAAACGCCCTCGACCATGGAGTAGTAGCCGTTGGTTTGCCAGGTGATTGCAAGTTTGGCGAAATCCTCAACAGAGGTTAGGGTGTAGGCACCGTTAGCTGCCGTCAGCGAATCCGGCAAGGTCAACTTATGAGTGTCCACATCAAGCTTAATGAAGTCGCCGCCCAGACGAATAACTTCGCCGTAGGTCGCGATGTCGTCCGTCTTCGAGGCAGTATTGCTACGTTTGAAGGTCCAGCCCGCTGCACCCTTGTCAGCGTCAGAGCCATCGCCGACAGCAAAAATCAGCGCGTTGTGGTTCTCGTATACGAGCTGGCCCGTCGTGCTGTTTTCGGCAAAACTTGCGCCCGACAGATCCGTGATGCCGCTGAATTTGATTACAGCATTCCACGCGGAGCCTGCAATTCCCGCGGCACGGTTGCTTTGCGCCTTACCGATAGGATTGTCGCTTGTAAGTTTGAAATCTCGCACGTCAAGGACATTGCGCGCGTCGACAACGCCCACGGCACCACCGAACTTTCCGGCGTCCGTTCGCGCCGAAGCATCTCCCTTGCACGCAACCGTCACGCCGTCGAGCACAACGGCGACAGGCTGCGAATTGGAGTCCGCGCTATCGCCAACATAGCCAACAACACCGCCCGTATCGGACAGCTTGCCCGCAAGTTCAAACTCAATTGAGCACGTTTTCTTATCCGCATCCTTTTGGACCACAAAGGCGCGCAGCGACTCATCGACGCCTTTTGCCGTTGCAAACACCTTGCCGACAAGGCCGCCGTAGCTGCCGTTGAAGCTAACTTCTTCCGGTAAGGTGAACTTGCTCTTATACGTTCCGCCTTGCACCACGATGTCGCCATTAGAAATATCGGCCACACCAAAAAGGGCGCCGGCGCGTTGCGATGCACCAAGCGTCACAAGCTTGCCCAGGTCGAACATATTGGGCTTAACGATAAATCCTTGCGCAAAGCTCACGTCGCCGATGACGCCACCGGAGCAAGCGCTGTCTTTATCGCCGACGTTGCACGCCGGCTTAACCGTTACGCCATCAGCGATGTTGAGCGTGAGGTTGGTGGCCTTACCGATAAGACCGCCCGCCGCGTTTTTACCTGCGACGCTCAGCGCCGAGACATCGATGCCAGTTGGTAGGGCGACGGTGGCACCCTCCCGCGCCTCGCCGATAAGACCCCCCGCGTTGGCATCAGCGGCTGTCGCGTTGATAGTGGGGGTACCGTCGAGTTTGTCCGGCAGGGCGAGGCCCGCAAGCGTAAGCGATGCTCCTTCGGCAAGGGTGTTCACAAGCAAGCCCATGTTGCCTGTGCTCGATTGCATATCGATCGCCAGGGGGCTGTTCGCGCTTGTCACGTAGGTTGCGTTAAGCGTGAGCGCGCCCGTGACCTCGCCCACAAGTGGCGAGGCGAGCTTGCAGATGTCCTTTTCGGTATCGCTCTTGGGCGTGCCCACGGTTACGGTGGCAGCAAGCGTCTTGTCCGCGCCCGTGACCTTTGCGGCCACGATGGGCTGGGCATCGGTACCCTTCCAGGTGAGCTTTACGGTGCTGTTGGCGTCGCTGAGCTCGATGTTGTTGAAGAGCGTCTTGTTGACGGTCAGGGTCCTGTCGCCGAGGTTGAGCGCGCCTTTGAAAGGGTAGGCATCGCTGCCGAAGCCCTGGAACGTGAGGCTACCCAGGCCGTCCACGATCTCCGCGCCGCACACGTCGAAGTCGATGCCGGTCGAGCCACCTTTGGAGATGTTCGCGTTCTGGTAGATGGCGGGATCGGTGTTGGAGATGGCGATAAGGTCGGCGTTGGACTCAAAGGTAATGGCCGTGACGGCGCCCAAGTCGTCAGTGATGACATTGCCGTCACCCAACGCGTGCCTGAGATCCTCGACAGTAGCGATGGTGGGGGCGGTGTTTGCCTGATCAGCAGCATCCGCGTCCGCGTCATCCGCTTGTTCTCCGTCAGCAGCACCCTCATCGGCAGCCGCATCGTCTTGGGACGCGTCGCCCTCCGTTGGGGTATCGCCGTTAGTGGTTCCATCGGTCGTGGAGTCCTGTGATTCGCCAGCGTTGGTAGAACCGTCGCCGCCCTCGGTAGCGCCAGCGTCGGCGCCCGGAGTCGTTGCGACATCATCAGATGTAGCCTGGTCAGCATCTTGCAGCGCGGTGGCCACAGCATCCTGTACGGAGCGCGCCGTGTTGCCCGCGGCGCGCGCGGCGGAGACGGATGCCTCCATGACGGCGTCGAGCTCTTGCGCGAACACCTCCGTGGAGGGCGCAAGCGCCTGGAAAATCATGATCGCAGTCAGGCATGCGGTTGTTATGCGCTTTGCCGTTCTCATCTGGTCCTACCTCGTTCTATCTCATGCCCCGTGCGGGGTCTCAAAATCACAGATTGCGGTTGGCCTACGCAGCCCTGCACGTAACACCGATGTCATCCAAGCTGCCGGGCGCGGTATCCGTCGAACGGTAAAAGGTAATAATCTCCGACCCGGGATCCATGGTGAACGTAACCGACCTTCCATCAAAGGTCGCGTCGGAATGATTCGTCGCCAAAAATGGGTCAAGCTCAACCTTGTCGCCCCATGTAAGCTTGATTTTTGTTGGCGCGCCCGTAACGGTCGCGCGATAGTTGTAAGCGTCGAAAGCGTTGATATCCGAGTTCTTGTCGACCCACTCGCCCGAAACGCCCGAAGCCGTTACCTCTGCACGCTCGGAAGGCGCAATCTTGGCGGCGAGCCATTTAAGATTGGTGCCGGGGCTATTGGAACCGACCTGGGCCTTAACGGTGAAGGATGCTTTGTTGAGGTCCGCCTTGGAAAATGTAACCTTATAGGTATACATGGTTGCCCTGCTGGCAGGGAAGGAAAGGTCGACCGTGCCGCCCGCCGTCAGCGTGGGCGAACCGCTTATGCTCCAAGCTTTCGTCGTTCCCGTCGCCTTCACGCTCAGCGTCGCGTTAACGTCCTTGTCGTTGACCTTGTTCTTGTCGCCCAGCAGATGGTTGTAAATGCGAAAGGTAAAAGAGCAGTTTTCCCCACTCGTGTCGGCGATGACGCTTCGGACGGCAATACCCTCGTCATTCAGCGTCTCATTCGTGTAGCCCGTAAGCATGTCCGAGGCAAACAGCGCCTGTGACGTGCCCGAGACAGCGACCGACTTAAGGAAGTCGCCCGCCAAAAAGGCCGTGTAAGTAAGGTGGGTACCCGCCACAATCGCGACGGCGCATAGCAGCACCGCAACCGCCCACAGGCGCTTGCGCATTTTGGAAGCAGGGGCCGCCGACTCTACGCAGCAAGGCTCTGCCTTAGAATCATCCACCTGCGCAAAGTGCTTGCCAACAGGCCTCGCGATTTCATTTTGCTCTTTCTTGTCTTTTCGCATCTGGCGCCCCTCCCTTCTTGTTATTAGTTGCCACTCGTGCCGCGAGCAATTAGATAAACCATGTCGGTCTCTTTGACGTTGGAGACCGTCTTTCCGTTTACGGTCACAACGCCCGGATTCCATGTGCACTCGATGATGAAGTTCGTGGCGGCGTTGGCTGTTTTGCCATTCCAGCCATCGAGCCCACTCCCTGCGAACTTGTGGTACCGATACAGCGGACGGGCGTTTTTCTGGACATTCACGTACGAGCCGTACGTCGGGTCGTTTGCCTCAAGCTCTTTAGCCAACGCACTTGTCCCGTCCGCGGAGTTGATAAAAGCAAACTCAATCGGGGTGCTGCTCTTCTTGCTCCATGAGTAGGTGCGGTTGAGCCCGTCGAGGCCGACCACAGTGCCGTTTTTATCGTTCGGATTATTGACCGTCACGTGATACACGTTGATTGTCAGCCCCGTGATATTCGTTGTGTTGGCAATCTGCAGCTCAAACGCTTGACCGCCGGCAGCGGGATCGCCATTGTCGCTCTGCACACAAAACGCGCGACGAACGGTCACGGTGCCGTCTATGTTTTTAACATCGCCCCGTGACTCGTCATACGAAATCTCGATGGGCTCGATGCTCGTCTGGTTGGGACCCATGATCTTAAGCTGCGCGGGCGTTTGGATCTTGCCCACCGTAGACAGACTTTTGCTGCCCACAAACCACGAGAGCGACAAGCCGATGATAAGAGCGATTGCCGCCAGCAATATCAGGACCGCAAGGGCCTGTGCGCGGTGGTTTTCTATCCAATTGCGGGCATCGCCGAGGCGCGTTTGCATGGTGCTCATGAGCTCACGCCCTCCTGAGCGCTAATTCTAAGTTGGATGTATTCGACCTTATTGCCGATCTGCTCGTCGGCATTGTTGTACAGCGCCGAGCAGATGGCGGTGTCGCTGAAGGACATGCCGGCCGAAACCGCAGGAGCGTTGGCAGCACTTGTGCCGTTTGCCGCACCATAGAAGTAGTTCGCTTTATGCTCGTTCATGTCCGCCTGCAGAGCGCCGTAGTCAGACTTTGCGTCGCCCGCCGCCGCAAACAGATTCTTGTAGTAATTCGTGTTGCCGGTAAGGACGAAGTTCTGAAAGTACTCCGGCCATACCCAGTACAGATTGATGGTGACGGGCTTGTTCGTTGGCTTGGTCTCATCGCCGTTTTCGCAAAATTCGCTCTTGTCAATCCTGATCTTGCTATCAACCACGCGGCCCGAGTAATAGCCGTTCTCGCAGCTCGTAAAGAACAGTACATGGCCCTTAACCAAGCCAAGAAGCACCTCGGCCTCGGGCGCCAGCGTTCCCCCGTCCCCAACAGCGCCAACAATGTTCGTGACCTTAAGCAAGCGCGACAGATTGATCGTGACCCCGTCCAGGTCACTCACCAGCGGCTTCACCGTAAATGTAATCTTGCCGCGAGCACCCGGATACAGAGAGCCCGCGGTCTCGTTGTTCAGGTTGGAGCCGAGCGTTACCGTCATGGCGTCGGTCGTATCCAAGCCATCGATGGCATCCTTTTCCTCGGGCGTGCGCTCGGAGCGCTCGTAATAGCCCACGTGCGCGCCGGACTCACCCTCGCCCGCGGCGGTCAGCGTGTACCGATCCGCCTTCGCCCCGATCGTACTCCCCGTGGCGCTCACTCGGTTATTCGCGGCAAACCAGGCCAGGCATGCAAAGATGGCAACGATGGCGGCCAGCACAAACAGACCGCTCACCAGAAAATCCTTCCAGAAATCCTTGAGAGTCCGCACGTGCTCGTCGGCAGCTTGACGGTACTCGGCCGCTGTCTTGTGCTGCTGGAGCTCGCTATGTCGGTCCATGCCACTCATCGCTTACGTTTGCCCTGCTTGCGGGCTTGCCATCCTTTTCCGCTCGGTCGCGTTTATCCGTTGTTCGCAGGTAGAGAATTCAGGCAGAATACAACACCATACGATAAGGTAAAAGAATAGCATTGACCTGCGGTTTGCCCCACAACGCAAGCCTTAATGATGTCTTAAAAGTCAAACCCTTGGTGCAAGGGGTCAGGTCACTTCGCACCAACATGGTGCAAAAAACCTGACCCCCTTGCACCAATCCGTGGCACCGGGCAGCGGACACACGGCGTGCCGCCCCTTAACACCCCAACGCGCGCACGGGTATCACGTAGATACCGTCCTCGACCTCGCGGGCGTACTCACCCACCCCCACAATCACGGCCATAAACTCCGGTTCGCGTGTGCGTGAACGAGGATTTCCACAGACCTTCTTGCGAACGCGCTTGAGGCTCTCGACGCCGGCGCTCGCTTTATCTTCACTCACCTTAATCTCAAAGGCGGCCCACCGTCCGTCGGCTAGCTGCACGATAGCATCGCACTCAAGGCCCGAATCGTCGCGATAATAGCGCACGGGCGTGCTATCCAGCAGGTCGAGCGAACGTGCGTAGACCGAAAGGTCGCGTATGACCAAATTCTCAAACACCAGACCAAATGTCTGCCAGTCGGCAAGCAGCGCCTGCGAGGACATACCTAGCAAGGCGCAAGCAAGGCTCGGATCTGCCAGATAGCGCTTGGGCTTGACGGTAAAGCGCCGTTTGTCGCGCGCGGCGGGAACCCAACCGGGAACCTCCTCGAGAATAAACATGCCTTTGAGGGCATCCAGGTACCTGCGCACCTTGGTCTCATCGGCAAACGCTGCGGGTTCCTCCTCGGCACCGAACATATCCATAAGAATCGTTTTATACGTGGTTGCCTGTCCCAGATTGCGCGCGATCGATGCGGAGACTCGACGAGCAATATCGGGGTCGAGACCGACCGCCGGGAAGCTGCTCGAAAACGTGGTGTTGAGATATTCGCGGGCGATGAGCTGGGCGTCAGCCGGAACCATATCGATCGCCTCGGGCCAGCCGCCGCGGCAAGCGGCTTCGACAAGCCCCGGCGTATCGCCATTGCACCGGCAGGGCTCAAAACGATGCTCAAACAAGCCCGCCAGGCTCACCTTGCCGTTGGACTCACCTGTCTCGGCAAGCGTCATGGGGTGCATGCGGACGCGGCCGATGCGGCCGGCTCCACTATGCGCGGGCGCCTCCGCCTTTGAGCCAAACGCAGGCGTGGCGGAACCCGTGAGGATATAGGCGCCGCGCGTACCCCGGGTGCGGTCGACCTCGTGTCTAACGTAGTCCCAAATCTGGGGAACGCGCTGCCACTCATCGATAATATGCGGACGGTCTCCCAGCAACATCATCGCCGGGTCGGCACGCGCGAGGTCGAGATTCTCGTCGACATACGAGGCGGACGCCCCGTGCTCGAGCGCGGCCCACGTCTTGCCGCACCACTTGGTGCCCGCAATCTCGACCGCGCCAAAGACACGAAGGTAGCGCTCGATTTGCGCATCCACGATACGTGGGATGTATCCGTCCCGATGTAGCCTCTCGCCTGCCATGAGCCACCCCCGCAGATTTCCAGTTCCTGCTTTCTGATTCTTCTATTCCACTGTAGCAAATTCGGATTTTCGGGTGGTTGCGATTCGGATTTTCGTGTTCATATAATTCGGATTTTCTAGTGCATGAGATTCGGATTTTCTGAACCCGCTGGTCAGGGGCATCTCTTATTGGCAAAAAGACGGGGAGCACCGATACGGCACTCCCCGCCCACTCAATACGCGATGGTTTTCTTGCTTAGAGCTCGTTAGCCGCGTGATATGCCGTGCGGATGGCGCTCGCAATGTCGGCGGTACGCTCGCCCGAGCAGTCGCCCACGCAGGTCACGGGCACCGTCACGCCGTCAAGGTCAAACGCGTTGGCCTTGGAGCCCACGGCCATCACCACGTAATCGCAGGCGA
>ENA-ORTU01002030-ORTU01002030.1-human-gut-metagenome-genome-assembly--contig:-NODE-2030-length-19276-cov-2.272775_pt1 | contig 19276 bp, 18 predicted proteins | sample MGYA00241910_ERZ509184 | MGnify/ENA primary metagenome ERZ509184 (study PRJEB26280, sample SAMEA2338847) | human gut metagenome | biome: human gut; feature: human-associated habitat; material: faeces... | reverse complement strand
GAGTAAATGTACAGTTATAAATTTTAGTGAAAAAATGAAAATCCTCAACCATTTAAAGTTGGAATTTCCGCAACTCACAGTAGCATCTTGCCTATTTTAGGCGTTTCTCTTGTATTTTTCGTATGTAAATTCTATACATTTGCAATTTATAATATCATAAATATTAGGAGAGATTCAAATTATTTTGAAGCATTTACCTTCGAGAGTATCTCTTAATTTTTTATCTGAAGTGTAAAAAATTAAAAATATTTTGCAAGAATTTCTGTACGTTGTAAAACAAGAGAAGATAGAGAAAGTAAGATTGTATATTGATTAGTGGCAAAAAATAAACCAAATTGAAGATAATAAAAATAACTTAATGAAATAGCTAACTTATGTTATAATTCCCTCGTGGCAACACTATGGCAACACGAAATCAGAAGGATAATACAAATAATATAATATAGGTAAATCAACAGATAAAAACACACGAAACCTAAACAAATATGTTTAAGTTGCGCCACGTACACGCCGAGTTTGAATAACAGATTAAAATGCCGGAAGCCTGTATTTTGGTGTGCTACCCGTCAAGTAGACATTTAAAATATTAAAAGTTTTTTGGCTTTTGCCGCCCAGCAATGGGCGGCATTTTTATGCTACTAACATCATTTTTTTATGATATTCCATCGGAGTAAGTACGTTCAACTTCCTTTGGACACGTCTGTTTGTATAATAATTCATATACTTATGTATTGCTTGTATCAATTCTTCTTTGGTTTGGTATTTCTTTGTATAATACATTTCACGTTTCATTAATCCCCAGAATCCTTCCATAGGTCCATTGTCAATACAACGTGCAACACGTGACATACTTTGCGTCATTCCCGCCTTCAGAATACGCTGTCGGAAATCATTACTTGTGTACTGATAGCCACGGTCGGAATGAAACAGGGGATGTGACCCCGGATTTTCTCTTATCGCTATATCAAATGTTTCAAAAACTAAAGTATTATCGTTATGGTCGCTCATTACATAAGATACAGGTCTCTTGTCACATAAATCAACAATAGCACTTAAATATATTTTCCCGGCATGTTCCGTTCCAACTCCATATTTAAATTCCGTAACATCTGTAACCCATTTTTCGTTTGGATGTCCGGCTTCAAAGTCTCTGTTTAATATGTTTTCAGCAACATAAGCTGGATCTGATGCCGGTTTTGTACAACAGTTATGACGACCTTTTACGATAGATTGAATTTTCTTTTTGCGGCAAATACGTAACACTCTTTTATCGTTGACATAAATGTTTTCATCATGTTCAAGGGCATCTCGTAATCGACGATATCCCATATCAGGATGTTCTGCGTGCATTCTTTCTATTTTGTCAGCAATTGTTCTGTTTAGTATATCATTTGGACTATCAATGCGGTTAAGCCATTTATAATAAGCAGAACGACTCACCCGCCCTAATTTACACAATTCTAAGACGGAATAATCTTTATGTTCTTCACTTAATTCCTTTATTGTCAGGTACGCGGCTAAATGTCGTGTTCTCTCTAAAATCGCCTCCTCTCTGTTTCTTCGAGTTTTTTTAAGAAATCAATCTCCATTTGTTGCTTTTTGTTTTCAGCCTTGAGCATCCTGATTTCTATTTGAAGGCGTTCTTGCCCTGACAGTTTTGTTTCTGCCTTTGATTTTCCTCGTCTGTCAAGTAATTCATCGGCACCTCCTGATTTGTATTTCTGAACCCATGAATATACTTGTCTGTATGAAACATTGAACTCTTTAGCTGCCAGTACATAATTATTGTTATTTTCAATACAATATTCAACAATTGCAATTCGTTCTTCCAATGTTGTTTTTCGTGTTGGGTTTTTAACCATGCTAAGTAATCCCTCCGGTCTGGAATTTTTTAATTCTTCATGGTTATTATACATCATTACCCACTGTCTGACAGTAGTTGGTGCTAAAATTCCGTATTCAGCCGCGACAGATTGATATGTTTTTCCCCCGGAGAGGTATGTATCAACAACCTTCTGTTTAAATTCAGCAGAATAATTCAGATTAGCATGATTAGAAGTAAAGTATTCATCCCCGAACTGCTTATATAATCTGCACCAACTGCGTACACATTTGGCATCTACGTTATATTTCTGACCAAGTGCATAGCAAGATATTCCACCTGCTTCATATTCAAGAATTATTTGTTTCTTAAATATTTCATCATATTTCTTCCTAGACATAGATATGCTCCTTATATAGTAGATTTTTAATTATTTAATCTGTCTACTATATAGGGAGCATATCAAAATAAAGGCTTTTTCTTATTGAATTATTTTTATTTCATTTCAACATAGTCAATAATTAGCCTTGCTGCATTCTCTAATGAGATATTTGCTGTGCTTATACACAAATCATAAGCTCTTGAATCACCCCATTTATTCTCACAGTAGAAGTTATGATATGTTTTTCTTACTTTGTCCCTTTTCTTCATCTTGGATAAAGCAGCTTTCTTATCAATGCCATCTCTTTCCATAACTCTCTTAGCCTTACTTTCTGTATCTCCTAAAATAAATACTTTTGTAAGATTTGGATTATCTGCGAGAATTTCATCTGCACATCTGCCTACAACAACAAATGATTCATTTTCCTCATTTGCTCTCTTTCTAAGCATATTGAATTCCTTAATGGCAACATCCTGTTCTATTGACGTTGTTACACCACCTAATGGAATTGGCATAAAAGTAAGGTTAATAGGTTTTTCGTCGTACTTCTCAACTACTTCTCTACTGTACGCTCCTTCCTTTGCCACTTCATCTAATAATTGCTTGTGATATAAAGGTATATTGTAATGTTCTGCTACCATTTCTGCTACCTTTAAACCTCCGCTACCAAACTCTCTTCCTATAGCAATTACTATCTGCTTCATAGTACATCCCTCCAGTCTTTAAGATTAAAAATAATCCGTACTTAATTTTATGCTAATTATACCACATTTTTCATTTTTTTTAAACGAAAAAGAGGTTCAAATTCCATTAAACTTTATAATGTTTAACTTATATTTGAACCTCTAAAACTTCATTTTTTGCTTTTTCAAACTAATATTAATTTACTATTTAAAACTAACATTGATTTACTTTTCAAACAAACATTAATTTTCTTTTTAAAACAAACATTAATTTGCTGTTTTAATTATTTGTCTAAGAATTTGTAACTTCCCTTTACAATAGCCTTGTCAAAAACAACAAACATTGCCGGTAAAATACAAATTACACAAAGCATACTAATTACGGCACCTCTTGCCATAAGTAAGCAAAGTGAACTAATCATGTCAATACTTGAGTAAGCACCTACACCAAATGTTGCCCCAAAGAATGTACAAGCACTAACAATAATTGACTTCATTGTTGCTGTTAATGCGTCTTTTGCAGCAAGATGTTTTTCCTTGCCACTGCTACGCTCTAACTTATATCTGTTAGTCATTAAGATTGCGTAGTCAACTGTCGCACCTAACTGGATTGTTCCAATTACAACTGAAGCAATAAATGGTAATGTTGCTCCTGTATAGAATGGAATACCCATGTTGATAAAGATTGCAAGTTCAATTACTGATACCAAAATTATAGGAAGTGTAATTGACTTAAATACAATTGCGATAATTGCAAAAATTACAAATATTGAAACAAAACTTACTGTTGCAAAGTCTTTGTTTGTTATCTTAATTAAGTCTCTTGTACATGCAGCTTCACCTACAAGCATTCCTGACTTGTCGTATTTCTTAATAATCTTTTCGATTTGATTACACTGTGCATTGGCTTCATCTGAACCTGTCTTATACTCAGACATAAAGATTAACATTTCATGTTTTTCACTCTTTAATGCACTTGTTAAATCTTCCGGTATAAATGAATCAGGAACTGAGCCGTCTAAGAAACTTTCAAGTCCCATTGCAACTTTTACACCTTTTACATCATTAACATCTGACAATAAATCTTTAACATCTTTCGTCTTTGTATCTGAACTTATTAAAATCATGTTAGCCGAGCCTAAATCATAAGTAGATGCCACTTTATTCTGAGCTGTAACACTCTTTAAGCTTTCCGGCAAACTTAATGTTAAATCATAATATACATTTGTATTTGCCTGACCGTAAGCTGCAGGACCAATTAATAATAAAAACAATACAATAAATATTCTATAATGCTTTGTAATCCACGCAGGAATCTTTTTAAAATCAGGTAATAAATGTTTGTGCTTTGTTTTCTGAATGGCTTTGTTAAATACCAAAATGAAAGCCGGTAAAACAGTTACACATGAGATAACACCTAAAATTACACCTTTTGCCATTACAATACCAAGGTCAAGTCCCAATGTAAAACTCATAAAGCATAAAGCAATGAAACCTGCCACTGTTGTTATTGAACTACTTACAACAGAAGATATTGTAGCTGCAATAGCATTCGCCATAGCCGATTTGCTGTCACCGTCATGTTTCTCCAGCTCTTCCTCAAAACTGTGCCACAGGAATATTGAGTAGTCCATTGTAACACCAAGCTGAAGTACCGCCGCTAACGCCTTTGTCAGATAGGATATTTCTCCCACCACAAAGTTGCTGCCTAAGTTATATATAATAGCCATTCCAATACTTAACATAAAGAAAATTGAAATTAAGTATGAATCCATTAACAATGACAAAACAACAATTGAAACTAATGCTGCTATACAAACGTATATGAACATTTCCTGTTCAACTAACACTTTTGTATCTGTAACAATGGCTGAAATACCGCTAATATAACACTGTTTTTGTGTAAGATTTCTAAGTTGTGTTATTGCATCCATTGTTCCCTCACCGGAACTTGTGTCATCAAAAATAACCATCATAATTGTTGATGTACCTTTGTTAAAGGCTTTGTACACATCATCCGGTAGCATTGATTTTGGTACCCCTGCTTTTTCAAAAGAGTCATACCATAAAACTTTACTTACATGGTCAACTTTTTTCATTTTGTCAATAAGCTTTGTGACATCTTTATCGTCCATCTTATCAACCATAACAATACTAAATGCACCTGAATGGAATTCGTCCATCATTATGTCCTGACCTGTCATTGTGTCAATTCCGTCCGGCAAATAGTATAATAAGTCGTAATTTACTTTTGTATTCATATAGCCAATGCCTGCTGGAATTAGTAGTAAAATACTAATTAGTAATATGACATATCTGGCTTTTACAACAAACTGTCCAAACTTCTTCATAACTTATTAGCTCCTTTACTTATCCGACTTGATTTCGGCTGTCTTAAATATGAATTTAACGTTACCTGACATATCACTCTTAATTCCTGAGAATGACTTGTATTCTTTTCCGTTATTTAATATATCTTCAATACTATTAACTGCATCCTTTGTATCATCGCCAAAGATTTCAGTAATCTTGCTTATACCTTCGTCATTTAATTTGACAACACCATCTTTTAATGTTTTTGTTCCATTAAATAATGTTACAACACCACTGCTTAATGAACCTGTACCATTTGCTAATGTTTTAGCACCATCACTAATCTGTCCTGCACCTGAATTAACAGTTGCAATACCATCTTTAACCTGTGAGCTTGCATCGCCTAACTTACTGTTCATCTTATCTGTTCCCTGGTTAAGTGACTTCATACCTGAGTTAAGAGTTTTTGCACCACTCTTTAACTGGTTTGTTCCTGATGCTAATGTACTTGTTCCATCATATAAACTTTTTGTGCCTGCTGCTAAAGTACCGGCACCTGTATTTAACTTGCTAATACCTGTGTATAATGTATTAATTCCTGTATTCAACGCTGATGCACCATCTGTTAAATCTCCCATGCCATCAACAAGAGCCTTAATGCTTGGTGCCTGTGAAGTAATCTGAGTTTCAAATGTTGATTTAACCTGCTCTAATGTTTTAATTCCATAATATGCTTCTAATAACTGATAATAAGCTGTTGCATTTAAACCTGCACCTGTTAAAACAGTAGTCATGTCTGCGCCCTGAGCAATGGCACCGTTAATCTTTTCAATAGTTGCGTTTAATGCTTTTTCAGAAGCAATTGCACCGCCTGTAGCTGCGCTTACTTTTTTAACAACACCATCAATTTGAGTTTGGATAGAACTTGGTGTTGACTGTAATGTACCAACTAACTGTTTTACGCCTGCTTCTGCTGTTTTTGTTCCTGTTGCTAAAGCCTTTGAGCCATTCTTTAAGCCCTGGCTCTTAACATTACCCTTGCTGTCCTTAACATCTTCAAAACCTGCTTTTGCACTGCTTAAACCTTTTGCAAGTTCCTGTGCACCTGAGTTAACCTTCTTAGCACCGCTGTTTAATGTCTGGGCACCTGAATTCAACTGGTTAGATGCTGACTTAACACTCTTTGTTCCTTTGTATAATTTCTTAGCACCTTTGTTTGCACTCTTAACACCTGAAACAAGAGCACTGTCAAACTTCTTATAGCTTGTTAATAATGTAGTTGTTCCTAAATATAAATCAGATGTATATTTAGCAATATCCTTTGCACCCTTATCAATCTTATCTGCACCTGAATTTAATTCGCTGGCACCTGATACTAAATCTCCAGCACCTTTTACTAACTGATTTGTACCGTCCTTTAACTCATCCATCTTATCTTCAATATCTGAGAAATCTAAACTCTTGTCTAAATCTAAATCAGCAATTTCAGATGTTGCCATTGTAAGTGACATGTTTAAGCTAAAGTCTTTTACATCAGCTTCAACTGTAAATGATTCAGGAATATCAATATCCTTTAAATAATCTTCAGCCTTGCTAACTGTTGATATAAGATTGTCCTTAAAGCCCGGTGCTCCATAACCGATTACAATGTTTGAACCATCATATTCAACTACTTTACCGTTATCAACTTTTACATTTGTGAAATTATCATCTAAAACCATACCTGTAAAAGTAATAAATGGAATGAATTTTCCCTCAGATGATGTTTCATTAACATAGTCATAAACAATTTTTACTTTTCCGCTTTTTCCTGCCAAATCATCTGGTGATATTTCTTCATCATCTAAATAATATTTAACATTTACTTTAATAGGTGTAGACTCTGTTGTTGTACCCTGTTATGTAATGTCTTTTCCTTTATTCTCCCAAACAATATTGCCATTCTCATCTGTAGTATATTTTTCATCACCACTTAAATTTGTAATATTATCGAGATTTGATACATCACTAATGCTATCCTTATCAGAAACTTTCAAAGTATCACTTACTGTTGTCTTAGTAACTTCACCAGATGGATCCATTTCCACGAAAACTGTTTCTTTCTTTTCAGTATTGGCTGTGTCACCAATCTTACTGCTTAATAATGTTTGCAAATCTGACTGTTTAATTGTGTCAGAAGCTTCTGTTTGTTTTTTTTCTGTTTTCTTTGACTGTGTGTTTGTAGTTCCACATCCTGACAAACACCAGGTTGACATTGTCATAACCAACGCCAAACTTATTCCTTTTTGAACATACTTTCTCATTTCAACATACACTCCTTTTCTTTTCTATTGTACAGTATACATTTATATGTAAAAAAATCATTATACATTCTTATACACCAATGTATTTTTATGACACCTGTATAAAATTGTATAAGTCATTTACTTTATGTATAATAAACAGATATTAGATTTCATTTGTACCTATTTATTGTAAAAATATAACTCTGTATATTTTCAAATAGACTAAAATCAATTTCCTGTTAAATTATTTTTTTAATTCTTTGTATTTCTTTTATACATGTAAATCTCATGTCCTAGCTCTTCAGTCTGCAATGTCATTTTCTGCAACAAAATTGCCAGGTCATCTTCGTTTTCTTTCATTCCCTTTAATGCCCAGTCAACAATTACTCCTGTTAATCCATAAGCGAAAAATCTTGCATATATATCCTGTTCTTTATCATCTAAATGCTGATATAAATCAAGTTCTGCTATTGCCTTCACAAACAACTCTGCGAAAATTTTATTACTATATTCAGCGAAGAAATTGTTGGATGACTTAATTGTGTTCATAAAAAACGCTTTCTGCTGTTTCATATATTTGAACAATCCAATTAATTTTTCTCCCCAGTTTTCAATAGTCAAATCCTGAGTCAACGGAATAAATAAATCCTGATTATATATCCAACTAAGCAATTCATACTTGTCATTAAAATGATAATAAAATGTCTGTCTATTAACACCACAATGGTCTGTAATGTCAGCAACAGTTATTTTATCTAAAATCTTTGTGGCCCCCAACTCTTTTAAGCTTTGCGCCAAAGCTTTTTTTGTAATGTTTGAATTTGCCATAACTTCCTCCTTATACTAATGTATCTAAATATTACATTGGTATTTTTTTTATACTTATGTATAATTTTCTTATGTTTGTAATATAACTCTACTTTTTACTAAATGCAACCATTCTTTCTGTTTTTTGTACACTTGTCTGAAATTGTATAATTGCGTATTGTTTTTTGCGTAATAAGAAGTTCTGAAAGAAGTTCTTATTACACAAAAAAGAAGCTGTAGCAATGCTACAACTTCTTTTTCTTAACTTAACAATATTCTATCATTATCAAATGCCTTCTGTTTCTTTGCTGAATACATCTTAATCAAATCATCCATTGTCATATTGTCTCTTTCTTCTCCTGAAAGATCCAATATAATCTCACCGCTGTCTAACATAATTGTTCTGTTACCTGTGGTTAATGACTGATTCAAATTATGTGTAATCATCATTGTGGTAATGTTATTCTCTGCTACAATTTCTTTTGTTATTTCCATTACTCTTTCTGCTGTTGCAGGATCAAGAGCTGCTGTATGCTCATCAAGCAATAACAGCTTTGGAATTGATAAAGTACACATTAACAATGTAACTACCTGTCGCTGACCTCCTGAAAGTAAGCCGATTTTGGTTTTCATTCGGTCTTCAATTCCCATATTGTATCTTGCAAGATTCTCCCTAAAGAAAGCTGTCTGTTTCTTAGTTATAGCTCTCTTAAAAGGTGAATTTTTCTTTCCTGCTCTTGTATATGCCAACGCAAGATTTTCTTCGATTGTCATATTAGGAGCCGTTCCTTTCATTGGATCCTGAAAAACTCTGCCGATTAGTTTAGCTCTTGCATGTTCACTCTTACAAGTAATATCTTCTCCATCTAATAAAATATTCCCTTTATCCACCATAAAGGTACCACATATTGCATTAAACAAGGTTGATTTACCTGCACCATTGGAGCCAACTACTGTTACAAAATCACCATCTTTTAGGTTTAATGACATATGGTTAATTGCTGTATGTTCATTAACTGTACCTTTGGCAAAGGTTTTTGATATGTTATTTATTTCTAACATTACATTGCCCCCTTTCTGATTTTTCTTGCGGCCATTCTTTCCTTAATTGCAGGTACTGCCAATGTAATAGCTACTATTAATGCACATGTGAATTTCATAAGGTTTGAACTCATGTCGCCAAACAACTGCTGTCTGATAACGAATGCAACTATTATTTTATATAGAACAGAACCGATTACTGCTGAAACAATTCCTGTTGCCACACTTCTTTTTCCAAAAATAACTTCACCAATAATTACTGCAGCAAGACCATAAATCAAAGTTCCGTTTTGTAAACTAATATCAGCATAGCTAATGCTTTGTGACTGCAGTGCACCTGATAAACCAATAAGACCGTTTGCCATCATCAAACCAACAATCTTTGTTCTGTCTACGTTAATTGATGATGCTCTTACCATATCAGGATTGTCGCCTGTTGCTCTAATGCAAAGTCCTAAATGAGTTTTAAAAAACCAAATCACTAATAGAATTACAACTAAAGCAATAATAAAACTAACACCAGCCTTTACCATAGAAGTTTCAAACATACCTCTAATACCTAAGGTTTCTTTTACTTTTTCAAAAATTGTTACTTTACCATAACTTAAGTTTGTAGTCTGACCTTTATCTGTCAAAGAATAGCAAACCAAATTAATGGAATACAAACCACTCATTGTAATAATACCTGCCAAAACAGGATGCACATTAAGTTTAGTCTGCAATCCTGCTATCATTCCCGCCGCCATTCCAGCAAAAACTGCAAGAATGGGATGACCGTTAAGAGAAACTAAAACAGAAATTACAGCTCCAAATCCAAAACTTCCTTCTGTTGTTAAATCAGGTATATCTAATATTCTTAAAGAAATATATATACCCATTGCCAATAAACCGTAAATTAATGCCTCTGGCACATTTGATAAATAATATTGTAATTCTACCATTTCTTTTTCACTTTCAATTATTATTGTAATATTTTAATTCTCAGTTTTTCATTACTCTATTATTTTCATTTTTGTAGCAAACTTTTTGCTTTATACTTTTCAAATGTTTTTTCATGTTATCTAATTTATACTTTTAATCTTACTTAGCTGTATCAAGTTCTTTTACTTCATACTTTGTTTTTATATCTTTCTTTGTAAGTCCTAAAGCTTTCATTGTGTCTTTATTTACTGAACAGTAGTCAATACCTACAACCTGTGCCGGTATATCTTCTACCTTCTTACCATTCTTTAAATATTCAACTGCCATATCTGCTGTTTTCTTACCGATTCCCTTGTCGTCAATTGCAAGTGTTGCAAAACAACCTGACTGAACTGTTGTTGCTGATGCACAATATGTTGGAACTTTTTTGTCCTTGCAGATTTCTGTAAGTTTTGAAACACCGTCCTGAATAATTGAATCATTTGGAACAAATACTGCATCTACTTTTTCAGCTATTAAAGCGTTTGTTGCGTTTTCTACATCTGCTGCTGTAGGAGCTGTTTTTTCAACATATTCAACACCGATTTTCTTTAAGTATTCTTCAACCTGTTTAATTGTGTTTGTAGCGTTGTCTTCGTTTCCACTATAAATAAGACCGTATTTCTTTGCAGGTGTTGTTGCCTGTGCAAAATCAATTATTTCTGAAACAGGAATTGCATTTGATGTTCCTGTAGCATTCATGTCAGGCTTATCCATGTCTGTTAAAACCTTTGCTGCAAGTGGTGCTGATACTGCACAGAAAAATGCAGGTGTGTCTGATTCTGTACTTACAAATGTCTGTGTTGGAGGTGTTGCAATTGTAAACACTGCCGTGTATGAACCGTCAGCCATGTTACTTGCTATAGTTGATAAAGTTGTTGCATCACCTGATGCACACTGGTAATCAAAAGTTGTGTTGTCTTCTGTGTAGCCCTTTGCTTTTAATTCTTCAAGAATTCCTTCTTTCATATCCATAAAAGCGCCATTTTCTACCATTGTGATAATTCCAATTTTTTTCTTGTCATTGTCATTATCTCCACCCTTTTTGCTGTTTCCACATGCTGTGAATACTGATGTAGCTAATGCTACTGTTAAAACTAAACCTAAAACTTTCTTAAATCCTCTCATAATCTTTCTCTTTTTAAAAGTTATTTCAGTTTAGATAACCCTTCAGAGTATATAGAAATTAAATTACTTTTATAACTTCTATAATCTATTTTTCTTTATACGAAAAAAAGTCCTTGATAGTATTAATCTACTATCAAGGACGGATAATCTAAAAATCTTCCGCGGTGCCACCTTGATTCATATCAAACGATATGCTCTCAACGAGTACAAACATACTCTGTGCAACTAACGTATGCCTTCACGTCATGAAATACTGGCTTATAAAAAAGTTTTGTTCCATGCCCTCTGCGGTCCATTTATGTGAGCTGCGTTCTGTGGGTTCTCAGCTACTCCCTACTCTCTGTAAGTGCACGATTCACTTTTACCTCCGCATCAACGGTTTCAATGGTCATCTTCAACTGTTAGTAAGAATTATACGTCAACCATTTCTGTCAGTCAACCCTAAATTTCTATTTTGTAGTCTTTTGTTTCCATACCTAATCCTCTATATGCTGTCAATTTCTTCCCATAACTCTTCCTCTGTAAGTACACGACCATTTTCTAAATCATCAATTGCTTCATCAAGTTTAGAAAGTAATACATTCATCCCATCATTAATCTGTTATAAACTTTTCTACTACCTTTGCTATACCATCATCGTTGTTTGATGCTGTAATATAATCAGCATTTTCTTTCACTGTATCTACAGCATTTTCCATTGCAACACCAACTGCTGCATATTTAATCATTGACAAATCATTAAATCCATCACCACAGGCAATTGTATTTTCATGAGGTATGTTTAATTTGTCAATTAAAACTTTAATTGATGCAGCTTTGTCAATTCCCTTTGGTACAATTTCAATAAAGTAATCTGTAGAACGATACACTGAAAGAACATCTCCGAATTTTTCGGCAAGCCTTTTTTCGTGATACTCTGAAATTTCAGGATCTACAGTGTAAAGGCATTTGTTTGGATTGTAGTCCACATACTTTACTACATCTGTTAAAAATGCCGGTATTCTGTTGATTTTTACAGTTTCAAGCATTACATACGGATCTACTCGTGTAGCCACAAGTCCCTGCTTGTTGTCATAAGTAATCAGTCCCAGATTGTTTTGTCTTGCATATCTTATTAAATCAGGAAGATATTTTCTATCCAGAGTATTCTCAAAAACTGTCTCCTCTGTTTTCCAGTCAATAATTTTTCCACCATTAAATGACATAACATATCCACCATATTTTTCAAGTTCCAACTCTTTTGCAATAAATCCCATGCCAGGCGTTGGTCTGCCAGACGCAAGAGCCACAATATGACCTCTTTTTTGAATGTCCATAAGGGCTTCTTTTGTTTTAGGTGTAATTTTCTTTTCATCATTTGTTAATGTTCCATCTAAATCCAAAAATATTATTTTCTTGTCCATTAATCTTATCCTTTGCAATTTTATTTATTTAATTCTTCTAATTTTTCCATTGATGTTATTAACATTTCCTTTGTAATAACGTATGGGTTATGCTCGATATCTTTCATTATTACCGCATTTTCTGCTAATTGTTCTATGCTGTCTTTTGTAAATTCCAAATCTTTAAGACATGTTGGAAGTCCTACTGACTTGTTAAATTTATATACTGTTTCAAAATCTTCCATATTGTTGTCTACAAGTAAAAGATTTAAAACACCATAACTTACAACTTCCCCATGAAGATGATTTTTTTCAATATGAGGATGCGCTGTCAAAGAATAAAATATAGCATGTGCCAATCCTGAATTGTAATGAACTGTGTGCTCTGCCGTAAGATAAATTGAAGCAACAGCAGTTGATACTATAATCGCCAATACAACCTGCTCGTATTCATAAGAATTTTGTTTTCTGTCATTTGAATCCATGGCAGCTTTTCCATATTTCATTATAGGCTCGTAACACATTCGGCTTGCATTTACACCCATTTGGAAATAATGCTGCAATTCCTCTCCTTTTGAAGACATTTCAGCTTCAAAATATTTTGCATAAGTGTCGCCCATACCAGCCCATAAATATCTTGATGGTGAATTTACTGTAATTTCTGTATCAATAAAAGCATGAACCGGTGGTGCCGGATAAAAGAAAGGCTCCTTAAATCTTCCATCAGAATAATACATTATGGACACACTTGTACAAGCTGAACAGTTTGATGCTATTGTTGGAAAAGAAAATACAGGTTTGTCTATTTTTACCCCCAGGCATTTTCCTGTATCTGTTGATTTTCCACCACCAATCGCAAAAATCATGTCGGCTTCTTTTACAAGCGGATTTTCCATTAAGGCTTCGACATTTTCATAAGTTGCCTCTCCACCGTACCATAAAAAATCCAGTATTTCTAAATCTGAACCTTCAATTGCTTTTTCTATTTTTTCTCTTGCTGCATTAATTGCCTTATGACCACCAATTGCAATAATCTTTTTTCCATAAGTTCCACATATTTCGGGAATCCTGTTATATACCTTGTCTCCAATAGAATAACTTGGAAGATGTATGCTGTAATTTTCCATTTTTTTCTTCTTTCTGTTTTTAACTTTAAATAGTCTCTGCCATTTTTATGTGCTCTCTTATAATATCACAGGATTTTGCAAACTGCTTATTTTCCTCTTCTGTTAAATGAAGTTCCACTATACTTTCAATGCCATTTCTACCAATGATACATGGCACTCCTGCGTGAACATTTTTCTGACCATATTCCCCTTCAAGTAAAGTTGATGCAGGAAGTATTCTGTGTTCATTTGTTAAAACAGCCTTTGCCATATCAGCAAGTGCCGCACCTATGCCAAATTCAGTTGAACCTTTCCCGTTAATAATATCCATTCCACGCATATGTGTGCCTTCAACTACTTTTTCTTCAGAAAATTCTTTTACTCTTCCCTTATTTTCTGATACAAATTCTTTATAAGGCTTTCCAAATATTGTCATGTGAGAAAAAGGAACCATTGATGAATCGCCATGTTCTCCCATTGCAAAAGCTAGAACGCTTCTTGGATCTACATTACATAAATCTGCAACGGTTCTTCTTGTTCTGGCTGTGTCTAATGATGTACCTGTGCTAAATACCTGATTTTTAGGCAAATCAAGCCCTTTTCTTACATAATCAGCTATTATGTCGGCAGGATTAGTAATTGTAATTACAATACCATTTATTTTCACTTGCTTTAAGTTTTCCACAACATCCTTAATACATTCAACTGATGCCCCTAATGTATCAAGTCTTGTCTGGCCTGGTAGCCTTGGTACTCCTGCTGCAATTACAATAATATCTGCATCTTCACAATCTTTGTAATCTCCACCTCTTATAACCGGTGCCGACTGTAAAAATGCCACACTGTCAGCTAAATCCATTGCCTGACTTTTTTCTTTTTCCTTATCTCTGTCAATAAAAACTATCTCGTCACATATATTTTGAAAACTCAGTGCTGCTGCACAATGAGTTCCCACGTGACCTGCTCCTATAATAACTATTCTTCTATTTGATAACATGATGTCGTCTCCTTTGTGTCTGTTGCTTTTCCAAAAACTATACCCTCAATAACTCCTGCTGATATTGAAAACAGCATAAATTTTATCATTCTAATTACTTCTTTTTTGTTATTCATTAATTTTCTCCCAGCCATCTTGTTGCCAAGTGAGCCATAACCGAGGCTCCTATAGGGCAAACTTCTTCATTAAACTTTACTTTTGGATGATGAACAGGATAATCACCTCTCTCATCCATAAAACCTGCCGAAATATATAAATACGTGCTTGGTATCTGTTCAGCTATTACTGCAAAATCGTCTGAAGCACTAGCTGTAACATCAGGATACGGTATCATTTCAGGGCCGTTAATTTCTTTAATATACTTAACAAACTCTTCCGTAAGTTTGCTATCGCATGTTATTGTAGGCACTTCATATATCATTTCAATACTTGCACTGCCACCATAAACTTCTGCAGTTTTTTCTGCTACTTCTTTTATTCTGTTAACAATTTTTTCTCTCATTTTGCTATCGTTTGTTCGAAGAGTGCCTTCTAAAACTGCTGTTTCAGGTATAATGTTTGCTGCTGTACCTGCCTGAAATTTTCCAACTGTCAAAGCAACTGCTTTTGAAGGATCACTTTCTCTTGCAACTAACTCCTGTAATGCCAAATGAATGTGTGCCCCAATGTTGATTGGATCTATTCCCACATGAGGATATGCCCCATGAGAACCTTTTCCCTTAGCAGTGATTTTAAAGCCGTCAACTGAATACATCATTGTATCTTTGCTGTTATACATATAAGTTCCAATTGGGATTCTACCAACTACCACATGAGCTGCAAGTGCTACATCCGGTTTTGGATTTTTAAGCAAACCATTTTCTACCATGTCCTTACTACCTTCAAAAATTTCTTCTGCCGGCTGGAACATAAACTTAACAGTTCCCTTTAGTTCTTTTTCGTTTTCTTTTAACATTCTTGCTGCTGTTAATAACATGGCTGCATGAAAATCATGGCCACAACAATGTGCCGCATTTTTATTTTTGCTGGCAAAACTTTCGCCACTTTCCTCAGTCATTGGAAGGGCGTCCATATCTGCTCTTAGTAAAATAACTTTTCCACCTCTACCTACTGTTGCGGTTACACCATGGCCACACTTTTCAGGTTTTAAGCCATACTCTTCTAACTTCTTCATTATATATTCAACTGTGTTTGGAAGTTCCAAACCTACTTCTGCATTTTCGTGTATATAACGTCTGTTAGCTACTGTGTCATCGTTTAATTCTACTGCTCTTTTATAATAATCCATATACAACCTCGCAATATATTTATTTAATTTTTACTACTTAATTTGTTCAATTTTCATTAATTTGTTCAATTTTCATTAATTTATTTATAAAATCATCGTGTCTAAAATTCTTATTCTAACTGTCCTCTAATATGAATGAACTTAACCTTAGCACACACGAAATAATTTTCGCGAAACAAATATTAATACCTATAACGATTTTATATTATTTATTTTAAAAATCAAGTACACATTCATTTATATGGTACTTATAATATTTTAAAAAAAATCAAGGCAGACATAAACAGTTTCCCGTCTATGCCTGCCTATATATTTTTTAATCAATTGTTATGTTAATTACTGAAGTGCCTTAAATGCTTCATCTAAGTCTTCAATAATATCATCAATGTTTTCTGTACCAATTGATAATCTGATTGTGTTTGGATTAATGTTCTGTTCTGCTAATTCTTCAGCTGTGCACTGGCTATGTGTTGTTGTTGCAGGATGAATTACTAATGACTTAACATCTGCAACGTTAGCAAGTAATGAGAATAACTGAAGATTATCAATAAACTTATGAGCTTCTTCCTGACCACCCTTGATATCGAAAGTAAAGATACTTGCCCCACCATTTGGGAAATATTTTTCATATAACGCATGATCTGGATGATCTGGTAATGATGGATGATTTACTTTTTCAACTAATGGATGATTTGATAAATATTCAACAACCTTTTTAGTATTTTCGTTATGTCTTTCAATTCTAAGAGACAATGTTTCTGTACCCTGAAGTAATAAGAAAGCATTAAATGGTGAAATTGTTGCACCTGTATCTCTAAGTAAAATTGCTCTAATGTATGTTGCAAAAGCTGCAGGACCTGCTGCTTCTGTAAATCTTACGCCATGGTAACTTGGGTTTGGTTCTGAAATTCCAGGATATCTTCCGCTTGCAGCCCAATCAAATGTACCACCATCAACGATTACACCACCAAGTGATGTTCCATGACCACCGATGAACTTAGTTGCTGAATGAACAACAATGTCTGCTCCATGTTCGATTGGTCGAATAAGGTATGGTGTACCAAATGTGTTATCAACTACTACAGGAAGTCCATGCTTATGTGCAATTTCAGCGATTGCATCAATATCAGGAATATCACTGTTAGGGTTTCCTAATGTTTCAAGGTAGATAGCCTTTGTATTTTCCTGAATTGCTCCTTCAACTTCTTCTAAGTTATGAGCATCTACAAATGTAGCTGTGATACCGTAGTTTGGTAATGTATGTGCTAAAAGGTTTGATGTACCACCATAAATTGTCTTCTGGGCAACAATATGTTCGCCTGCTCCTGCTAAAGCCTGAATTGTGTATGAAATTGCTGCTGCACCTGATGCAACTGCAAGACCCGCTACACCACCTTCAAGTTTTGCGATTCTGTCTTCGAATACACCCTGTGTTGAGTTTGTTAATCTACCATAAATGTTACCTGCATCAGCTAATCCAAATCTTGCTGCTGCATGTGCAGAGTTCTTAAATACATAAGATGTTGTCTGGTAAATTGGTACTGCTCTTGAATCTGTTGCTGGATCCGGCTGTTCCTGTCCTACGTGTAACTGTAATGTTTCAAATTTATAATTTCTTTCGCTCATTTTTAAATCTCCTATCTGTTTTTTCTTGTTTTTTATACTTAATATAATTTCTTATTCAATTGTATTTTGCTCTTTATTTTGCACTATATTTTTGCTAAAATCAGTGCTTTTATCTAGCTTTACATTAACTGTCATTATAAAGCCATGTTTTCTTTCGTTATTCTATCTTTGTTTTATTTTTTTATATTTCTATTTAATTTCTACTGGAATAAAGCTGTGCTGTAGTATCTGTCTCCTGAGTCAGGAAGTAATGCTACAATAGTTTTTCCTTTGTTTTCAGGTCTCTTTGCAAGTTCCTTTGCTGTAAATAATGCTGCACCTGATGAAATACCAACTAAAACACCTTCTGTTTTCGCAATTGCCTTACCTGTTTCAAAAGAATCTTCATTTGATACAGGAATAATTTCATCATAGATTTCTGTATTAAGTACATCAGGAACAAATCCTGCACCAATACCCTGAATCTTGTGTGCTCCAGCTTTGCCTTCTGAAAGAACAGGACTGTCTTTTGGTTCTACTGCAACAATTTTTACGTTAGGGTTCTTTGATTTCAAATATTCACCTACACCTGTAACAGTACCACCTGTACCAACGCCTGCAACAAAAATGTCAACCTTACCATCTGTGTCTTCCCAAATTTCAGGTCCTGTTGTTAATCTATGAACCTTAGGATTTGAAGGATTTACAAACTGTCCAAGAATTACTGAACCAGGAGTTGCTTCCTTTAACTCTTCAGCCTTAGCAATTGCGCCCTTCATTCCCTTTGCTCCGTCTGTTAAAACAATTTCAGCACCGTATGCTTTAATAATGTTTCTTCTTTCAATACTCATTGTTTCAGGAATTGTAATTACTACTTTGTATCCCTTTGATGCTGCAACTGCTGCAATACCAATACCTGTGTTTCCTGATGTTGGCTCAATTAAAGTTGCTCCTGGTTTAATCTGTCCGCTCTCTTCTAAATCTTCAATCATCTGAAGAGCAACTCTGTCCTTAACACTTCCTGCAGGATTTAAATATTCAAGCTTTGCTAAAATGCTTGCGTCCTTAACTCCTACGCTTTCCTGATATTTATTTAATTTAAGTAGTGGTGTCTTACCAACTAACTCTGATGCACTTTCGTAAACTTTTGCCATTTTTGTTTCCTCCAATTTTTTTATAAAACTTTAATTCAATAATTTGATATTTCCTTTAGCTTTCTTTTGGCTTACATTTAATTGGCTCATTGGTAATCTCAAATCATTACTTCTTATTATATATTAACTGCACATTCGTGCCTTTGCATTTCCTATGTAACTTCTGACACAACAGTATGTTTTTCTCATTTTGTAATTATACGCTGTCTTTGTCTTGTTCATTACCTTACTCCTTTTTAATTCCTTGTTATAAGAAATGTTTTATCTCCTATATGTTTAGTAGGTTTTGTTTACAATAGAGATGATACAACTTATTTCCTATA
>ENA-ORTU01002022-ORTU01002022.1-human-gut-metagenome-genome-assembly--contig:-NODE-2022-length-19323-cov-3.182427_pt1 | contig 19323 bp, 3 predicted proteins | sample MGYA00241910_ERZ509184 | MGnify/ENA primary metagenome ERZ509184 (study PRJEB26280, sample SAMEA2338847) | human gut metagenome | biome: human gut; feature: human-associated habitat; material: faeces... | reverse complement strand
ACAAGTCCCAGATTTAATTAACGTTTCAGCATTTCCTAAATATACATCAGTTCCATGTGATAGCCCCGAGATAATAACTAAATCATTAAATGTTTTAGGTTGATTTATGTTTACGTTGTTTACCTTTGCAACGCCTTCTCTCAATACATTGATTTGATATACATTTTTTGTTCCGTCCTCTGCAATGACGGTGTATTCTTTTGTACTGTTCAAATCCTGTGCGTCTGTAGGTGTATATGATACACCTGTATGACTTACTTTAGGTATTACATTGTTTAAATTCGTGTTGTACGGTACATACAAGTACAACTTATTTCCGTTTCTTGAAATTTCACTTTGGTTTTCCGAAACAACAAAATCTGTCAATTCTTTTCTGTTCGACTTTCTTTCCGGAACGGTAAGCGTTGTATTTCCAGACAAATCCTGTTTTTCACCGCAAGCACTTACAGATAATTCATAAACTCTCTTTGTATCATTATCATTCTTCGGAACATTAAGCGTAGCAATGTAATTACCGGTTTCGTCAACCTGTGCGATTGCAGTTGATATACCGCTTCCTTCAGATTCACCGCTTACAAGTTTTGCACTTACGGTAATTGTTTTTTCATGGTTTAGTGCATTTGCCGCATTATCAAGATTATCACCGTTAATCCGAACCTGTACTCTGCTTTCCGAGTTTTGTTCAGGGTCTTCAAACGTTATGCTGTTCACTTGAGGTGCTGCCTGTTTTTCAACATGAACAGTATAATCCTTAGTTGTAACCTTATCCTCTGCTGTAACCGTATAAACTACATCAGATGTAAAGTCCTGCTCTGTAGCCGGCGAATATGTCGCATACATATCTTCAAGTTCAACATTCGGCAGCAATGATGTAATATCCGCGTCAAAAGGCATTGTAATGCTTATATTTTTACCTTGTTCACCCGATATTTTTGTATCGCCTATTTGATTATTGATTGTAAAATCATTTATACCGATAAGTCCGCGCTCTTTTCTCGGGACTCGTATAGTTGAATTAACACTTGTTTGTTCGGTATCGCCGATTTTAGCTTTTAATGTATATATTTTATCCTCTGTATCGCTTGTATTTTCAGGAATATTGATTTCTGCCGTATATATATCAACACCGTTTACAAGGTCATATGTTGCCTCGACAGGATCAAGTCCGTCATCAGAATAAATATATACCTTTCTGTTATTCTCGTTTTCCGCATTCTTTATACTGCTCAATGCACGTCCGATTATTTTTACCGTAACGGTAGAAGCCGCACTTGATGTTGGGTTTCTAAGGCTCAGAGATGTAATCACCGGAGTTGCCTCTTTATATATCTTAATCATATAATCGGCAGTCGTTGTACCGTCTTGAGCAGTTACCGTATATTTTGTTCTCGCATAGCCGTTTATATCAACAGTATATTGTATCGGTTTACCTTGGTCATTTGAAATTCTTCCGCCGATATATGTAAGTTTTGAAGGCGTATAATAATCTTGATACTCATGATCATATGGCATATAAACCGTGATTGTATGACTGTCTTCCGATTCATAAATTGTACTTTGACCAAGCTGACCGTCTATTTCAAAATCCGTTATACTGCACACACTTTTATCATAATCGACTATTAAGTTATTTTTAAGTTTTGTTTCTTTATTCTTAACATCATAATATACTTCATAGACAACAGGTTTTTCTGCACTTTGGTTTTCCGGAAGAGTTATCGACGCAACATAATTGCCGTCTGAGTCTTTAATAACGTCACTTTCCAAAACAAGAGGAATATCCTCCAGGCTCTTTACTCTTATTTTAACGTTGCCTATAATTGACACACCTTTAACAGTAAAGTCAACTTTACCGCCTTTATTGTCTTTTTGCGAGCTGTCATAAGTAACCGACTCTACATATACGGAATATAAAATTCCTTCTGCCATTGCACTGTCAACTTCTATTGTACCTGAATAATCATCTTCGCTATAGCCTACACTCATATTATATGAACCGTTAGGAACCATTAAGCACAATATATGGTCGTCGCCAATATAATAATCTGTATCTTCATATGTACAAATATTTTCTGTTCCCTTTGCACCATTCAATGTTGCTTTTACTTGATAAAGATTATCTCCGTTCGCATTTTTAACTGTTGATGTACTGTTTTCGGCAATATTAATATACGTCTTGCTGTCTGTAATAAATTCACCGTCACCACCGACTGCAGTTCCGGTAACAGCAGTAAGATTTGTCGGTACACCCGTTATTGTCAGCTTCGTATTCGCCTCGGTATTTACTGCATTTGCACCTATTCCGCCTTGAACATCAAGCAGATTGGCAAGTGGATTTGTTTCTGTTGATTTTATAGTAGGCTGTGGATTGTTTGAATATGAATTTTTTACAGAAATGGCATTACCCATCATTGATCTTAATGTACAGTTACCGTCTATTGTTATATCAACATTTCCCATAATATTTATCGGAGTAGCCGAATTAGACATTTTTATGTCAAGATTCTTCAATGTAACAGGCGGAAGTTTCGTTGCCGAATCAAGGTTAACTATATTTTCTGTTGATGTTCCCGTTATTACATATCCTAAATCGTTGGTTTTATATTGTACACCGCCATAGGTTACATAAAGATCAGTTACATAAACACTGCCATTTGAAACATCATAAACATCGGCTTGCTTTTCGGTATGTTCTGAATCCAAAGTAAGATTTACAGTATATGTCACTTCACTCTTATCGTTACCCGTTATTTTATACGTTGCTGATGTTGTATTATTAAATTTCATTGCATCTTTTTGAGTAAATGCACCGATAAATTCTATGTTAGGTGTAATATTTTTCAATATAATGTTATAAGGTACTTTTACAGAGATTACTCTGTTCTCATTATCTATAACAGTATCCCCGATTTGACCCGGAATTTTGAAAGAAGAAACACTTATCTCTGTATTGTTTGTACAATTAAATGTATTCTTTGACATCGAATCAACTTTTGAATATCTGTAATATGTTGTACCGTTTTTATATACACGAATCCATTGATTTCCGGCATTTGCATACAAATACAACTTACCGTTTTTGTCTGTACGTGTTTTTATTTTCTTTTCTGCACCTGTATCATTATCAGAAACAAGTGAGTATTCAACATCTTGCTCATCTGTTATTCCGTCAACCGTTGTTTCTACCAAATACTGATTATACTTAGTTGCAGGAATTGTTCCGGAATTATTAAACGCATCAAATGATGGGTCATTATTTGGTGTTGTTCCGAGAGTTGCGTCTACACTTCCGCCATTAATTGTAATAGCGCCGTACGGAGTCTTATTTCCACCGTTACCGATGCCGTAACCTGAGCCGTTACCGACAGCTTTAACATAACCGCCGTTTACAATGACATTTCCGCCTCGACCACTTGTTCCCGATGCACTGCCTGTACCGCCTCCGATACCTGCCGCATTACTTTCAGAATCATCATCGGCATATGCGTAAACATTACCGCCGTTTATAAGTACGTTGATACCCGAACCATCTTTACCGCCTCCGATACCGGCACCGCCATTTCCGCCATAAGCATATACAGTACCGCTGTTTACAGTAAATTGCTTCATATCACCGATACCTGCACCGTTTGCAGACTTAAATGTTATAACACCGTCATTATCGCCCGAATCTTCAACTATAAGTTTTGAAGTAGCCGTTATACCTCTTACCGCCGCAAGATTTACAGATTGTGACTCAATTTTATTTGTGCCTTTCAGTCTAAGGGTCAGCTCAACATCGTCACCTATCGTCAATGCATTGTTTATAGATGAACGAGATAAAATATTAATATTATCTAAAACAATGGTAGGATTTGCACCCTGTACCACTTCAATTACATTACTTGTTTGACTTGTTGATTGAACTATATATATTTCCATATTCTTTGGAATATCATAGCTTGTTGTACCAACCGTAACTGTTACCATATCGTTATTATCATTGTTTTTTGTTATTTTGATATTTCCTTTTGAAATATCAAACTGCGATTTATCATCACCCGTCAAAGAAATATCTTTTGAATTATTAAAAATATATCCATTTAAAGTTGCTGTTACCTTAACACGAATTTTATGAGTTCCCTGCTTATAATGTGCAACTATATATCCGTCCACAACTTCTGCCAAATCACTGCTTATTGCTGTTTCATTTTCGTCAGCTGTTGTTAATGTATATGTACAATTAAGAATATGAGTAGGATAAGTACAGTCACTTGATTTTTCAAAATCAGTTGTTAATTTGATTTTTGTCTGTCCGACAATTTTATTTACAGTTATTTCATCAGGTACAGATAATTTAATTGATGAATTTGCATCTGTACATGTACAGTCTGAACCCGAATATTCTGTCAGTGTTGTTTGGTTTTCTATATCGTCTGTACGATATATTTTACCGGCATATGTTACGGCATAGCCTGTTGTATCTTCTGTTACATATACATACAGCTTTGCTTCGCTGTCTGTTACTGTTTTCCATGAGCCGACAGTAACTTCTTTATTTGCCATTTCAACTGCATCCGGCATTGTCAGAACTACTTGTTTAAGTTTATTTCCATACTTATCTTGAACTTTGTCATAATCTGTGCTTCTGAACGTACCATCTACACTGCCGCCGTTTATGTATATATTATTTACACCAAATTGTTCTGTTGTGGGAGTCATTCTTCCCGGTCCTATGGAATAAGTCATCGAAGCATCGGCTGTTGCTTTAATATATCCGCCATTTACGATAATCTCCGCATTAGACTGACGCTCCACACCGCCTATGGCTGTTCCGTATCGTCCTGCACTCGCATTTATGATACCGCCGTTTATTTCTATTGTACATCCGCTGACATTACCAGATGTTTTTACACCTCCGCCTATAGCTGTACCTTTCATTCCTCCGACAGCATTAATAGTACCGCCGTTTATTATAATCTTACCATGTAATTGATATAGATTCGCACCGATTCCCGATGCTTGTGCAGTACCTGTTACATTAAGAATACCATCACCGTCAACAGTCAAAATCGAATAATCCGACTCTATACTATTTGCTGCAACATTAATACCTGCCTTACCGTTTTTTTTAGCAATAACGGTATTTGTGCCGTTTATGTGTAAATTAACAACTGCACCGGATTCAATTATAATAGGCGAACTTGTTGCAGACGTCATCGTTACATTTTCAACCGTCAAATCCGCCTTTACACCTGTTTTTACCGTCACAGTATTTGTAACATCAACAGAACCGATATAATATGTACCGTTTGTATTAATTGTCACATCACCGTTTTGTAAATCTGAACTTAGGTCTGTTCCGTCTGTCATAGGTGCAACATCATTTTTATTTATATTTACAGTATCCGTTGAATTATCCAACGGTACGTTCGTAGCCGCTATATTTTCTTCCGTACTTTTTTCATTCGGAGATGAAGTTGCCAAAACCTCAGTCTGCTCCGAATTGATTTCTGTTTTGATTTCATCAGCCGACACCGCAAAATTCAATGTCGGTAAAAGCATTGATAAAGCCAATATTATAGAAACCGCTTTTCTTTTCATTTTAATTCCTCTTTTCATATATCTTAACAATGTATAGTTATCCTTATTATATATTTTATAATACCACAAAGCACTTGAAATTGTCAATATTATACACTGAAAACGACTGTTTTTAACACCGTTTCTCAATATTTTTAACAAAAAAGAGTTATGACAAATCAACTCCAAAGTTGTTTCATCATAACTCCAATGTCAAATTATAACCAAGGATAATAAGCTTCCAATCTTACAGAGAATCTGTTTCTGATTGCATTAACATCATTATTGTCAATCCTGCCATCCTTGTTTACATCCCAAATACGCGCTTGTTTTACGCCGTTCGCATCAGCATCCTTACCAACAAGATTATTTGCATCAATACCGTTTACTGCGCCGTCACTGTTGACATCACCTATTCTTCTGTCCACAACTAACAAATATCTCTCCATAGTTGAATCGTTGATTTGATATGTAACCTTATACAAGCCTTCTACTCCGGATACGGCACTGACCGTTCCTTTTATAGTATCAGATGTCGAACCGTCATTTACATTCACGCCCGGATCAACAAATTTATCAAGACCGCTTGTTATTACAGTATATTCGTTACCGTCTGCATCAATGTTATTTATAGGATTATATGTAATATCGGCACTGCAGTCCTTCGGCAAATAGTTTTCACTGAATTTGTGATTTGCCTTTAGGTAATCCAACGCTTCTTTCTGCCATTCCGCATCATGCGTCGTATCCTTATAAATCATAGCAGCCGGTGAATTACCCAAATTAAATGTATATGTAACATTAACAGTCATTGTTGCACTGAAAGAATTGTCTAAAGTATAGTTGCTGTTTGCAAGTTCAATTACTATATCATACACACCTGCATTTGTAACACTGTTAAGTTTTGTTTCTGTATCACGTTTAACGTATTTTACGGAATACAAATCCGATGCCAAAGCTTCAGTCGGTGTAACCTTTGCGGTATGTTCCTTACCATCATAATCAACTACATTGTCTGTAACCGTAAAATTAACTGTTTTCGGCGTAACCGTTATTGTTTTCGATGATGTTTCATCGGCAATATAGTTGCCGTTTGGGAAAGTGATTATTATATCATATACACCGGCATCCGTAATTTCAGTCAAGTCAGTTTCTGTACCTTGCTTACGGTATGTTATTGTATATTTACTGTCATCATACGGTGCGTCAACCGTCATATTCGGTTTGTGCGTCTTTCCGTCATATACCCAGCTTTCATCCGTTGTAAAGTGACCCGATTGCGGACTTATTGTAAGTTTATTATCATAATCATTTCCGATTGAATACACTTTATCATTATCAAGTGTAATTTTTATCGTATAAACATCTGCATCGGTCGGATTTTCTACAGTTTCACCCTTTGAATTAGTATATGTAACTTTATATCCAATGTCTGCGGGATCGGAAGAAACAGTTGCCTTATGACTGTTTCCGTCATATGTAAACGATGTATTTGTTACCGTAAAGTTTACATTTTCGCCTATGATTTTAATTGTACATTCGTCATATATCGTTTCATAGTTAGGGTTTGTTGTATGCACCCTTGCAGTATATATACCGCTTGAAACAGGCACATCGGTTGTGTATTCACCGCCGTTTCTGCTATACTCAATAACATATCCTGCCGCAGGCGGTGTTACCGTTACGTCAGCTGCCGTAAGCGGGTGAGGTAATTGGTCATATTGATATTCTTTGTCACCGCTTAATGAAATTGACGCACCTTGACGTTCAATTTGAATATGCGTATCACCCTCACGTTCCGATATGATACAACCCGATACATAAACATCAATATAATATGTTCCGGCATCTGTTACAGACGAAAGATTATCTTTACCGTATCTTATAATCGGTACAGCGTCTGTCAGTTCTCCACCGTTCAAATCATAACATTTAACTGTCGCTGTATAACTGTTTCCGTCATATATAATATTCTTGGGAGCAGTTACATTAATCTTGATAGATCTCGCTCTTATATTAATCTTAAATGTAACATCTCTGTATGTACCGTCTACATTACTTATACGGATATTCATATTAGCATAATATCCGGCACTTGTCGGAGTACCCGTTATTGAACCGTCCTCGTTGACAGTAAGACCTGTTGGTTTAAAACCCGATATAAATTCAAAACTATATCCGTCATTGCTTCCGCCGCTCATTGTTATTTGTGCTGAGTACGGCTTATATGCCTCACCCATAGGAAGCGACGTTGTATCTACGCTAAAGTCAGCCGCATGAGCACATACACCTGCCATAAGCATTGCTATCATTATAATCAAAAATGCAGATATTTTTTTCATTTATTACACCTCTTTTCCGTTAAATCAATTACACAGCTTATTATTTTAATTGTTATTGCATTTCCGAAAGCATTGTCCAAAGATACGGACAATGCCATTGGAAATGCAATAACACAGGGCGATAACCGCCCTGTGTCATTACATTGCTTTATTTATCGCATTTATTATAATTCGATATTTATTAAGCAGCAGGAGTTGCTTCAGGAGCTGTTGTCTTTTCAGGAGCAACAGTTTCTTCAGGAGTTACTGTTGTTTCAGGAGCAACAGTTTCTTCGGGAGCTGCTGTTTCTTCCGGTTTTACTGTAGGAACTACTGCATTTGCGCCAACCATTCTTTCATTTACTGCAAGAAGAATGTCTGCCTCTGCCCAGTGACCTGCAATGTCATTAGGAGTAAATGTTACGATTGGTGTTGATTCTACAAGAACTCTGTTGATAATTGCAACAGCTTCAGCTCTTGTTAGCGGTGAATATGGACCGAATGTACCGTCTTCATAACCTGAAACGATATTCTTGTCAGCAAGAGTTTCAATGTAATCCTTAGCCCAATCATTTTCCGTTACATCTGTGAAGATGCCATTGTATGAAATCAAATCATATCTTTGAGCTCTTGCGATAACTGCACTGATTTCGCCTCTTGTGATTGTATCCATAGGTCTGAATGTACCGTCTTCATAACCGCTTAATACATCCTTATCTTCAAGATAACCGATGTACTTGTTGAACCAAGCGTCTGAATCAACGTCAGGGAATGATGCTTGATACATACCGTCAGGTAGATCGTCACCATAGCTTAGTCTTGCAATCATAGCTGCAAGTTCGCCTCTTGTGATGTTGTTATTTGGTAGGAATGAACCGTCATCATAACCTGAAGCGTATGGCTTTGTATATTCTGTGTTGATTACAGGTGCTTCTGTCGGCTTAACTGTTGGTACAGGTGTTGCTGTAGCTTCTTTAACAGTTACAGGAATATTCTTAACTATGCCGTTGACCTTAACCTTAACAGTTGCTGTACCCTTACCAACAAATGTGATGTTACCGTTTTCGTCAACAGTTGCTACATCTTCATTTGATGATGTCCATGTTGGTTTAGCTGTTGAGCCTGTTACAGTAGCTGTAACTTTAATCTTATCACCTACAACACCGGAAACAGTATCCTTATCAAGTTTAATTGATACGCTGCTTCCGCCGCCGCCGCTGCTCTTCTTAGCGGTGTAGTAAAGATTGATATTGTCGTTGCTGTCCTTTGGCAAGTTAGCTACATCTGCTGATGTTGTGCAAGCTGAATCTGTGAAGTATGCTCTGAATCTTGAAGGTGTGTATTGAAGAACATTAGAATTGAACTTACCGAATGTAGTGTCATCCTTAACTGCATTAATTTCTTCATCATTTGTATAAACCTTATATTCAGGTTCTGAGCCGGCTGCTGCACCATTCTTATAAATATTTACTAAGTATTTATAAGTTGTAGCTTTTACTGTAGCAGCATCTGAAGCAGGTGCTGAAGTTGTAGCAGCTGTTCTTACAAGTATTGTGTATTCTTTATTTCTTACTGCATTTTCGATTGTTGTTGTACCTGCTGCTGCCTTAACCCATGTTGCACCATTGTCTGTTGAATATTCAAAGTCGGCTGTTGTACCGCTTAGAACGATATTGTTTGTCTTCTTATCAGCTTTAGCTGTTACATTTTCCGGAGTTGCCGGCTTAATTACAGCTGTTGAGTTGTTAATTGTTGTTGAGCTTACAGGTAGGTTATCTTCACCAACAATTTCATAGTTTTCATTATCAGCCTTAATATCTGATACTTTGATTGTGTTTGTTCCGACATCTTTACCGTCAAATTCCCACTTAGCAGAAATATTAACTGTATCGCCTGCCACAATTACACCGTCCTTAACAGTTGCTGTACCTGTTGCAGTTGTTGTGCCGTCATATGATTTACTTTCAGGTTTGAATATGATGTCTGAAAGTTTGATTGGTTTTTTCTTTGCTGTTAGAGTAACTGTCTTAGTCTTTGTTACTGAGCCTTCTGTGTATGATACTTTTATTGTTGTATCTCCATAAGGAAGCTTTGCAGTCTTATCAAATTCGTTACCATCTTTATCCAATAGCTTGTAGTTTGTAACAGGAGCCTTTGTTGCCGAAGCACCTGTACCATATACTGCATTAACTACCAAACCGCCAAAGTCAGGTGTCAAATCAGGATATGTGTATGTTACCTTTGCAGGACCTGAAATTTCTATATCTGAGAAAGCTTCTTGAGTTACGCTACCCTTAACAGTTACTATTGCAGGAGTGAATGAATAGTTAGCTGCATCTGTACCTGTAAGAGCCTTTTCTGTAACTGTTACATCAGGAGTACCCGGTGTCTTTACATCATTAGCTGCATATTTATATGTAAATGGAAGTGTTACGTTATCTCCATCAACTATAGATGAATTATCCTTAGTTAGTACCAATGAGCTATCAGCAGTTACATCAGCTGTAGCATTAGGGTTAGCCTTAACTGCAGGAACTTTTATAGCATCAGCATTAACTGTAAGAGCCTTTGCTGTAATTGTTGCAGCTGTCTTAAGTGTACCGTCAGCATTAATCTTATCTGTATCCGGTGCAAATGTGTACTTACCGTTTGTTTCCGGTAGTGTAGTTGTTAGTTTAATCTTCTTATCTGTGCCTACATTTTTATCTGTATATGCAAATGTACCTGTAACTGTGTATGAGTCAGCACCTACAAATGCTGTAGCTGAATCCTTAATTGAAATTGTAGGTAGTGTTTGATCTGCAGGAATAGTTAATCCGCCATCATATACCTTTGTAATTGTTGCGTCTGATACTGTGTAGTAAACTGTCTTTGCAGCTACAGTAATCTTAGCTGATGAAGTAAGTGTTTTACCGTCATAGATAAAGTCAACTGTCTTATCTTTCATATCAAGTGTGATAACAGTGTCAGCATTAACTACTGTTTCACCGATTTTAACTGTAATACCGGCTGCTGCCAAATCAGCATATGAGATTTTGCCTGTTGAGTTATCATCATATGTAACATTCAACTCAAGGTCATCTGTCTTAAGCTTATCGCCATATGTATAAGCTGTCTTTCCACCGCTAATTGTTGCACTCTTAATCTTCTTTGCACCAAGTGTAGCAACTGAAACTACAGATTGTGTATTGCTACCTGCATTTGTGTAAACAACGTAAACCTTGTGATTACCATCAAGCATAGCTTCTGTAATCTTTGTGCTTGCTGTTACAGCTGTTGCTGTCTTAGCTTCTGTTTCGCTTGTTGCAATTACAACTTTGTAATTGCTGTCAAAGTTATCAAATGCTACATCAGCACCTGTTGTTTCTGATGCTTTCTTAGCTTTTACAACGATACCTGTTGGGTCGAAGTTATCATCTTTGTTGTATGATGTCTTAGCAGCATTGTTTGTTGATGCTGAAATTGTAATATCATCATAATCTGATGTTACTTTAAATGGTGCACTCTTAACTGTTGTATCAGACTTAAGTGCTACTACAAAGTAGTTGTCGCCGTGAGCATATTTGTCAGCAGCTGTTACCTGATCATTAACGGTACCAGCAGAATCAGATTTGTAAATTGCCAAGTCATTACTGACATTTTCAAGGTTTGTAAATTTAATATCAGTAACTGTGTCGCCATTATTCTTTGTTATTTTAGCAACCAAATCCTTGAAGTTGATTGCTGTACCGTCATAAGCAGTTGTAGGAGCTCCGCTTACTACTTCAACCTTTGTAGTCTTAACGTCGCTAACTGTTAATGCACCAAGGTCACATATGTAGTTACCAACGATTGCATATATGTGCTTACCGTTTACATCACTTGTTAGTGTTGCAGGAATAGCAGTCAAGCCTGCATCGTCTGCTGCTGTAATACCTGCTGCACCATACTTATATGTAACAGTATCACTTGTATCAAGATCTTCATGTTTTGCGTCACTAAGGTCATACTGCATAGTCACACCCGGTTTAAATACATCACCTACAAATTGAGTTGATGCCATTGTACCTGACTTAACAGAAATACCTGTTCTTGTTGCTGCACCAGCCGGGAATATGTCAAGATTTGAATCATCCAAGCTCATGATTGACTTGATATTTACTTCTGCTACATCCGCACTGTATGTAGCACTTTCACCTCTTGTACCAAGAGCAATTGTAAATCTTTCAATATTTGCCAACAAAGTATCATCCGGGAAGTATATAACCTTTTTAGCATCAGTAGGAATTGCTTTTACTTTAAACTTCAAAACAGCTATATATTCATCGGTTTCACCTGTCAATGTAGAGTTGACATCCATATTACTTGTCAATAATGGAAGGTTAATTGTACCATCCGCTCTTACATCACCACTGTTTGAATTGAATGAGTAAGAAACATTATACTTCATACTTTGAGTATGCTTTGTAAAGATATTACCTGTACGGGCACCCAAACGATTTCTTGAATCGTCTGTCAAACTTGAAATTGTATCTTCTGCAATGATATAATCAGGATCGTACTTTAATGTTATACACATATTATTAATACCATCACCTGATTCAACAACGTTATCAAAGTCAACCATTTTAACACCGACTAAGAATTCGTCGCCTACTTTAATAGCAGACTTTTTAGGTTTGTCTTGCTTTTCAACAATACCTTTTTTATAAAAAGCTTTGTCTCCTCCAACATCATCTATACTTGAGAATTCTGCATCTCTGGCTTGATCATCTTCAAAAGCCTTTTTAGCAGCCTCTGTATACTGCATATAGTCGAGTTGGAACTTCATTTTCCCTGTTCCGGGCTTTAAGCCTCCTCCTGAAGACGCAAAAGCCGTTGGTAACATTGAGATTAGCATAATTAAACTTGTTAAAAATGCTATACTTCGTTTTTTCATGTTACATTCCTCCATTTTATTATAAAATATTTAATTGCCGTTTAGTATTAATTTCCTGATGGCAATTCTACATATAATGTAGCAATAGGATTTTTTGGATTACTCTTATCATTGGCATAATTCTTCAAATAAGTATATACCGGGTTAGCATCTGAGTCGTTTATCAAGTTAGATGCGTCTGTATCCAAAATTCTATATAAGTAAATATTGTGTGCTGTACCTGTGATTGCATCAAATGTTGATGAATTCTTCAAATATACATATACAGGGTTTACAGATGAGTCATTTATAAGATCTGCACAATATGTATCACCACGATCTTGTAGAACAACTACTTTTCTTTCAACAGTTATTGTTCCTTGATTTGGATCATTAAAAGAATATTCCATTGTATATACATCAGGTCTTATTCTAAATGAACTTGGATCTTGATAATTATACTGTTTTGTTATTTCTGTAATTGTATAATTTGATGGTTTGTCAGGAATTGTAATTGGCTCTTCCTTTTGGTTTACATCATACAAGCCCGCAATTTGTTGAACTTGCATTCTGCTTACTGTAATTTTTCTTGTAAGATTTGTTACAGGCTTACCTTCTGAATCTGTTGCTGTAAATCCCGGATCTACAAACGTTCTACCGTTATAGATAAATATAGCATAATCATTTCTATCTATATTTATATCAGGATCAACCAATTTTGCTTGTTCTGCTGCTGTAATACCATCCAAGTCTTTAACATCTACCCATGCACGGAACGGATAACTTACATTTTTCTTACTTGCTGCATTCGCAGGAATATATCCTGTAGCATATTTATTCGACTTATCAAATTCTTCTTTAGCTTTTGCTTTATCAGTAATAGCCGAATCTTTCATAATTTCACCATATGGTGAGTTACCATAGTTCAAAGTAATCTTAGCTTCAACAAGTTGTTGAACATGGAATGTATATGTTAGAGTCGGTGCATCATTATCTGTACCTGCTTTTGTTGTAATAGTGATAGTATTTTCAGTTTGTCCCTTATTTGTAAGAGGAGCCTTAATTGTGTATGTACCGTCACCATTCTTTGTAGGTGTAAGAGTTGTACCGTCTGATGCTGTTATTGTTGTAGTATCAGGATTTGTAAGTGTTACATTAAACTGAATGCTATCAGCATCAACATCCGTAACTCTTACATAATAATCCTTAATTGCAGGAGTTTCAGCATTATCAAATGCTACATCATTCTTATACTGGCTATCCTTAAACGGTAATGCAGTTGAATCAACTGTTGAACCCTTGACAGAATTAGCTTTTATTTCTTTAATCGAAGGGTCATTTGCAAGTACTTCATAAACAATGTTTCCGCCAACTTTGGCATCTGTATATTCAGCATAGCCTGTTGTCTTACCATCATAAAGTAATACCGCTTCTGTTGTTGTTGACTTAACCGAATCAATAACATAGTTTGAATTAGCTTTTAATTCAACAGCAACTACATACTTACCAACCTTTGTAATGTCAGTAACTTCACTTAATTCACTCTTCTGAATATTTCCGTCAGGAGTAGCACCTGCGTCGGTCCATGTGTAATACTTAATGTCATATTCGCTTTTTCCGACTGCATTGCCTGAAGCATCAACTACAGTGACAACAGGGTCCTTACGAGATGAACCTGCTTTTTGTTTTTGAGTATCAGGATCTACATTTACTGTAAGTTTTGCTGATGTTACTTCAAATGTTGAATCCTGTACACCGATTTTATAACCGTTTGCATAAGTTCCGGCATTATCAATAGAAATTGCTATTGTATAAACACCGACATTTTGAATTGTTGTTGTAGCATTATCCTTATCTGTTACAGTTGCAGTAAAGCCTGCCGGAAGCGTTTCATTTTTTGCAATATCGCTGTCCGCTACTTTTGTATATGTAGTTTTGCTTGCATCATCATATTTAATTTGATAAATATTGTACTTAGGCGAAATAACTTGTCCTGTATATTCAGCATTTGCATTTACAAGCTCAACCTTCAAATACTTAAACCATGTTGCATAATAAGTTTTATCAGCGTCTATTTTTGTATCCTTATCAAACTTAGTACCGGTACCGTCAAACGCTGTCTTCCAGCCGTCAAATTCAAATGTACCGTTTGTTGGTTCTGTTATATCGTATCCGATTGAATCACCTTTGTATAGAGTAACTACACGAGGAGATGTGTCATTACCCTTAAGATCCAAGTTCTTGTTAAATGTAACATTAACTTTGTCAGATGTCGGAACTGAAGGATCTATATCCCATTGTGCATACAATGTTGTTTCATATGCAGTATTTGTACCTGCAATTTCCTTTAGTGCATCCTTAAGTGTCGCTTGGTCTATTTTTGTTGTCGAATCAACAGTTACACCGCTGCCATCAGCTTTTGTGTTCCAACCTTTGAATACATAATGTGTTCTTGTTGGTTCATTTGGCATCATATTGCCAAGTGCATCACCAAGATATGGATATACATACTTTGGATTTGCATCTGTCACTGCTGCATTTGTTTTGTTTCCTGTAACATTACTGTCAAATGTAACCTTTACACCATTGTTCTTAGGAATATCATCCGGAATAACATTTCCTCCCGGATTTACATTTGCAGCTGCCCAATATGCGTATAATGTTACTGTTGTAGGAGCTGATGCCTCACTGCCTTGTGCCGCAAGAGAAACATCATTCAATGTAGGATATTTTGCTGAAGTAACAAAATTACCTGCTCCGTTAGGTTTAGTATTCCATCCTATAAATACATAATTTGTTTTTGTAGGATTCTGTGCAGGATCTGTATAGTTTGCTGTAGGCGCACCCACAACATCATTATATGTACCTACACCACCATTTACATCATATCTGATTGTAATATCCGACAACCATTTTGCATAGTAATCAGTATTACTGTTTATTGGCTTTGTCTTGTCAAATGCCGTAGTTGTCATTGACAATGAACCGCCTGTTACTGTACCTTCATACCAGTTATCAAACGTATAACCTTTGTTGGTCGGTGCTGTTACATCATAGCCAAGAGAGTCACCCTTGAAAATTGTTACTGTCTTAACGTTTGTACCACCGTTGCCGTCTTTGTTATCATTAAATGTTATTGTTACTTTATCATTAGCATCAACATTATCAGCAATATCCCACTGTGCATATACAACCAAGTTGTATTTACTTCCATTAGCTGTTACACCGTCAAGTGTTGTTGTTATTGCTGTTGCATCTGTAAATGTTGTACCTGAGCCATCTGCTTTTGTATTCCATCCTACAAACTTATAATTTGTTCTTGTAGGAGCTTCCGGCATCAATGTACCAAGAGCATCTCCAAGATGCGGATATACATACTTCGGATTTGCATCCGTTACTGTTGATGAAGCACTTCCTGATGCATTACTGTCAAATGTAACTTTTACACCATTATCATTAGGTGTTTCATTACCCGGTAATTTACCCGGTGTTACAGGAGCATCTGCCCAGTATGCATACAATTCTACCGGATTTGTTCCACCGGCAGCTGTTGAAACATCATTTAATGTAGCGTAATCAGCTGCAGTAATGAATTTACCTGAACCGTTTGCCTTTGTATTCCATCCTACAAATGTATAATTTGCTCTTGTAGGGTCTGAAGGTGCTGTATAAGATTTTGAAGGTGCACCTTTGTCTGTAGCAAATGGTGTTGCCGGAGTTGTTCCGTCGTTAATGTTAAAGTTTACAGTAATATCAGATTTATATGTTGCCTTTACCGTTATATCTGAATTTACTGTTGTTGTCTTATCAAAATCTGAATTATCAGCTGTATTTACCCACTTATCAAAACTATAATTTGTTTTCACCGGTGTTGTTGGCATTGCATCGCCAATCGAATCACCTTTACCGACAGTTATAGTTGTCGGAGCAGTAGGTGATGTTGCACCGTCATAATCAAATGTTACAGTTACCTGATCTCTGCCTGCATATGTCCAATGTGCATACACCGTTTTATTATCTGTTAAAGTAAATGGTGCTTTATCAGTAGTATCGGATTCTGAAGCCGCTCCGTACCAACCGTTAAATGTGTATGCATCACCTGTTGCTGACGTCTTTGTCGGAGTAGGCATCTGATATGCGTAAATTGTATCACCTCTGACAACCGTCATAGATGCAGGTGTTACTTGTGCGTCACATCCTGTAGGACTAAATGTCAATGTTACTGCATTGTCCGGATTCTCCGGTGTCCACATTGCATAATAGTCAGTATTGCTTGAAATTGTTTCTGCCTGTAATTGTGTATTTGAGTATGTAGTGCCTGAGCCGTCTGCTTTTGTATTCCATTCTTTAAATGCATAATCTGCTCTTGTAAATGTCGGAATATCACTTGATTTCAAACTTGAACCGGCACTAATTATTTTGTTTGTTGTGTTTTCTGTTTGTCCATAATTCTCATGGAATGTTACTGTTACATTCTGTACCCAATGAGCATAAACATCGGTGATTGAAGAAACGTCAGTTGCAGATGAAGTATTTGTACCATCATCAAATACGATTTCATCGCCACCGTTTGCTTGTGTAAACCAGCCCCCAAACGTGTAACCAGCAGGTATTTCAAAGTCATCGCTTGATGTACCAACTGTTGGTTTTTGCGTTTCAGCAATCGTTGCACCGGCTTTCGGTGATACTGTAACTACCTTTGTTGTTTGTGTGCCTGTTGGATAGTTACTGTTGAATGTAACCGTGTGACCATTAACATATGTGGCATAAACTTTTGTATCTGATGTTATCTTTGTTGCTTCTGTAAATTCTTTAGGTGTTGCTGTACCTTCAGGAATATAATATAATTTATCAAAATATTCTCCAACAGGGGCAGTGAAAATTGATGATTCAGGAAGGCTCAAACCTGCCGAAGTAATACTTTCGCCATCTTGAATTGATAAACTTGCATCGGCGATTAGATTCTGATACGTATTACTTGTAGCATCATAACTGTTATAGAAATCTACCGTATAACTCAAAGGATAGTTAATTCCTGAAGCGTCAACATCAAATATGTCTCTAATATCATATTCACCTTTTGTTGGTTGATAGTTTATATCTACACCTGTTGAATCAACACAACCAATTGTAAAGTATGATGAATATGTAGTTGATACTGCATCCGAATTAGGATCTAATGTAAATAATTTTGTACCTGATGCACTTGGCTTCTGCAGAAACTTATATTTCAATACTGCAATATATGTATCCTCACCATTATAAGGAGCCTGAGAAGAATCATCTGCTTTAATCGGCAAACTTACCATTCCTGTCATTTTACCAATACTGTTTGTGTTTATTCCATATTTTGGAGAGTTAGTTTTTCCTGTTTTATAAAATTTAGAATATATACTTTCCTTATTTCTTACACCAAGTCTATTTGATAAAGTGTCCGTATTAAATGAACTATCTGTTACATCTGTCAACTCAATATAACTTGCGTCATAAGCAATAGGAATAGTAATATTCTTTATACCGTATTGAGCTTCATCAAGATTTGTAAGACCTTTAATCTTGATTCCCACAAGATATTCCTTATTTAAGTCAATATTATCAATATCAGGTCTTGACGTTTCCTCAACAATCGGAGATAGCCAAATCTTAGTACCATCAGAATATGTATTCTTCGAGGCACCAATTTCATCTATGCTCTCAAATTCGCCGTCTACGTCTTCATCGTACATTTTCTGTACCTCATCTTTATATTTCATAGGTACAAATTCAATCACAGCTTTTTGACTTGGATCTATCAATCCCGCAAAAGCCATATTTGTTGGGAACACTGTTAATAACATCATTATGCTAAGTAACCATGCTACACTTCGTTTAATTTTCATAGTGTTTATTCCTTCCTTTCTTAAACTATGTATTCTTTATTTTGCAGGTAACTCTACATATAATGACTCAAGAGGATTAGCCATCGTTGTAATTCCCTGCTGAATAGCTGGTTTATAGTTTTTCAAATATGAATATATCGGATTCACATCCGAGTCATTTATCAAGTTAGAATTGTCAACATCCAATCCTTTATAAAAATAAATTCTTCTTGCTGTTCCCGTTATACCATCGTATGAAGCCGGGCTTTTCAAATAAGAATATACCGGATTTACCGCAGAGTCATTGATAATTCCTGAGCAATAAGTATCTCCTCGTTCTTGAAGAACTATAACCGGTCTAATAACGGATACCTCACCTGACAACGCATCTTCAAACGAGTATTTCATATAATATATATCCGGTCTAACTCTTTTTCTAGTTGCATCAGAATAATCATAAGGTTTAGTAACTTCGGTAATCAGATAATCTGATGGTTGATTAGGTATTGTTATATCATATGATATTTGATTTACATCATTCAAGCCAGCTAATTGTTCTTTTGACATTCTATTTATAGTTATGCTTCTATCGACATTATCAACAGCATTGCCTTCAGAATCAATCGCTATAAAACCCGGATCTCTAAAATATTTATCATTATAGACAAAAATCGCATAATCATTT
>ENA-ORTU01002017-ORTU01002017.1-human-gut-metagenome-genome-assembly--contig:-NODE-2017-length-19351-cov-20.906354_pt1 | contig 19351 bp, 20 predicted proteins | sample MGYA00241910_ERZ509184 | MGnify/ENA primary metagenome ERZ509184 (study PRJEB26280, sample SAMEA2338847) | human gut metagenome | biome: human gut; feature: human-associated habitat; material: faeces... | reverse complement strand
TTCCTAATTAATATTTTTTACGACTTTTCGGTCTCACATCATTGACAACTATACATTTTTACAAGAAAAAAAAGAGAAAGTATTATTTTCTCTCAATATCTCCTTCTCTAGATACTTGACCAACAAATTGACTATTCACCTCAAACATTACCATAGAAACATCATAATTATCAAATACAGAATAAGAAATACTATATAAAACTTCTTCCAAGACTTTATCATCACTATCAAATAAAAATTTATTAAAATTTAAAAATAACACATTCTCCTGTTCATAATAATCTAATAGTTCTACCTGACTATGTAAAAAACTCATCAAATTAGGTTCGTAAATATAACTAGTAGAAAGCTCATCTATAATAATTTTTATTTTATCTCTAGAATCATTTAAATATTTAGTTACCGGAACATAATACACTTCATCATTAATTTTAGATAAATAATAAATAACAACTTTAGAAATATCATCTCTTGAAGTAAGATTATACTCCTGATTAATACCTATATTTTTAGTTAATGGACTAGATAAACCTTCTTTCGTATTAGGATACTCACGTAAAACTTCTCCTTCAACTAGTATAATAACTTCTTCTACATCGCCTAAATCTAAAATACTAAAAACAACACCCGAAATAATCTGCTTTTCTGTATAAACATCCATATTCAAAAACTCATGTGAAAAATCAACAGTTACTTTTCCCTCCCCGTGCAAAATGTTAAGCACTTTTGTCCCTTTAGGAATATAAGGGAAAAGCCCTTTAGGAAAATGATTTTCATCACGTACCGTTAATTGATCTAAAATTTCAGCTATCTTATCTTCTAATGTAGCCCCTTCCAATAAGACTCTGCTTTTCACTAAATAACCATCATCATTTAATAAATAAATATTATCAGTAGCTAATCCCGTAGTACTTTCAATTTCTAAATTAGTTTTTAAAACATAAGAATTATCTAAAGTAGGTAAAGAATAAACAACCAAAAAAATAAATAACGATAAAGTAGTAATAAAAATTTTACGTATCGCTCTAGATTTCAGCATGATATCACCTAAAAAAGTATATGAAAAATCGTACTAAAATAGTACGATTTATAAAGATAACTCATTTAATTTCAATAATTCTACAACCGCTGCAGCTCTTCCATTAACTCCTAATTTCTGCATTGTATTAGAAATATGATTACGAATTGTTTTTTCACTGATTTTTAATTTTTTAGCAATATCTTTCGTAGTCATATTTTGAATCAACAATTCAAAAATCTCTCTTTCTCTAGCGGTTAGTATTCCATTCGCCATATCAGCACCACCTAAAGTATTCTATGTAAGCAAAATACTTTGTTGTATGCTTTTACCTAGGCCTTCTGAAACTTTACAGTAATATACATCTTATTTTCATAGCCCGACTGAATAAGCCTCATAATATCATTAGCAAGGGCATTATCATGTTTAGAGGAAACGCATACTACAGAAATATTCGTATTATCAATCTTTACAAAAGAATCTAATTTAAATTCTTTTTTTAACTGTTTTTCTAGTTCTTCCTCTTTGCTTTGTAAAGTGTTTAAATACTTTAATTGTTCGTAAGCGTTATTTTTCTCCTCACTACTAATAGTATCACTAGTTAATTGTTCCTGTAAATCATCCATCATCCCTTGTCGTTCCTCTTCCAAACTAACTCGCATGGCGGTAAGAGAAGATATTTCTTCAACAGTCTCTTCTACCTTTTCCTTTTTATTTTCTTTTTCTTCTGTTGAAACAGCTTTACTAAGTAAATCATTAGGCATAGTAATATAGTAAACACTAAGTACTAAAATTAAACTAAATAATGTCAAAAACCATAAATTCTGTTTATTTATCATACGACTCCTCCTTAGTTCTAATTAAATATATGAAGAAAAAAAAAGAATATGAACAAATCATAATTCTTTTCCGCAATTTGCACAATAGTTAGCTTGAGAATTCACTTTACTACCACAACTGGAACAATATCTAACTTGACTCCTATCATCTAAAGAACTATTTCCCTGAAAATGATGGAAAATAACATCTTCCATTGGTTTCGGTCCCAGATAGGTACTATCTCCTAATCCGATAATTAAATAAAAAACAAAAGGCAACAAATAAATACCAATAGCATAAGCATCTTCTTTACCAAAGCTACGAGCGGTACTAACTGCCAATAAAACCCCAAAGTAAATACTAATAATAGAACTAAAAAAACCTAAAAATGGAATAAAAGCCGTAATAAAACCAGCACCAAAACTGATAACTAACCACCACGGACTAACACCAGTAATTTCACATAATATATATGTATTATAAATGGGTATTAAAGAAGGCCAACCGGGTTTTCCAGCCTTTTGAAACATCTTCCATAATCCAACAACAGATAAAATATAAGTGATTAATATGATACCCAAGATAATTGCAAAAAAACTTAAAAACAACGTCACTAACATAATAAATAATACTCCTCTACTTATACAATAAAAGTTCAACTGCCTTCATAAGACCAAGTTTACCATAATCATAAGTTAATCCTCCTTGCATATAAGCAATATAAGGATCACGAATTGGTCCATCACAAGAAAGTTCAATAGAAGACCCTTGTGTAAAAGAACCACTAGCCATAACAACTTTATCATTATAACCAGGCATATCCCAAGCTTCAACAAGCGCATTAGAGTCAATAGGAGAACCCTGCTGTATGCCTCTTGTAAAACGAATCAACTTTTCTGGATCTCGAAAAATAATATTTTGTACAATATCCACACGCTCCTCTTGATAATGAGGCTCTACATCATATCCTAACTTTTCTAATGCCCGGCTAGTAAGAACCGCAGTTTTTAATGCCGATGCAACGACACTAGGAGCCATAAAAATACCTTGTAATATTTGTTTGTTAATACCAAGAGTAGGACCAACTTCAGCACCTTCCCCAGGTAAAGTTAAACGTTCAGCACACAAATCAATTAAATCCTTACGACCAACAATATAAGCACCATTAGGAGCAATTCCTCCTCCTAGATTTTTAATTAAAGAACCAACCATAACATCAGCCCCAACTTCTGTAGGCTCTTTTACTCCAACCATTTCACAATAACAATTATCAACCATCACAATAACAGTTTGATCAATTTTTTTTATTAAAGAAATAACTTTCTCTACTTTATCAATAGAAATACTTTTTCTAGTAGAATAACCTTTACTTCTCTGAATTTCTATCACTTTTACTTTATGATTTTTTAAATATTCTTCAATGGCTTCATAATCAAAATCATCATCAATAAGTTCAATTTGATCATAAGAAACACCAAAACTCTTCAAAGAACTAGGATTTTCTTCAATACCAATTACTTGGTCTAGAGTATCATATGGCTTTCCACTAATACTTAGAAGTAAATCTCCAGGACGAAGTAATGCAAAAAAGCAAACATTTAAAGCATGAGAACCAGAAATAAACTGACTACGAACAAGAGCACTCTCTGCTCCTAAAATATCGCTAAATACTTTCTCTATCCCATCTCTTCCTAAATCATTATAACCATATCCAGTAGTAGCATTAAAATGAGACTCAGTAATTTCATTCTTATGAAAACTAGATAAAACCTTTAAACTATTGAAATAACCATTTCTATCTATCTTCGAAAACTCCTCTTGACAATCCTTTTCAGCATCTTCTATAAGTTTGACAATTTCTTCACTAATTTTTAATTCTTGATACATGATTCAACTCTCCTTCCTTAGCTTCCGTAGAAGAACGTACATTTTTACTTTCTAATAGTTCCCTAAACTTTTGATATACAGGTACTCCTTCCAAAGTAATACAATCATAATGATGAATACAACCATCTTCTATATCTACAATAGAAAAATCCAGTCTTCTCATTTCCCTTTTATGACTCTTAAGCCAACGATATTGACTATCAACAAAAGATTCAGGAAAATAAACGACACTAGAATCATCTATTTGTAAAACAACAGAACCACAACTACTCAAATAAGTAGCCAAACAATATCCAGCATCTTGTTCATACCCTGGATATTCTAACCCTTTTTGTCTAATATACTCTAAATAACCTGTGGCATGTCTTTCTAGTTCTCCAGAAGAGGTAGTACCCAATACTCTTTCAAAGATTTCTCCACCATCACCTGGTAAGATTAATACTTTCCTATCCATAAAATCTTCCACCGTCTACACGAATAATAGAATCATTAATATAACTAGCTTTGGAACTAGCTAAAAAAACTACTACTTTCGCAATCTCTTCAGCCTCTGCAAAACGATGCAATAATATTTTATCCTCTTCTTCTCGAATTTGTTCAATAGAAAGTCCTTCACTCATATCAGTTTTCACCCAACCAGGGCAAATACAATTTACTGAAATATTAGGGGCAAACTCTCGTGCCAAGTTATGAGTAAGAGAAATAACTCCCGCTTTTGAAGCATCATAATCACAAGATTCCGGATAATATGTATCAATAGCATTAGTTGATGAAATATTGATGATTTTTCCACTACCACGATCTAACATCACTTTACCAACATATTTACTACATAAATATGTTCCTATCAAATTAACATCCAAAATCTTACGAAAATTAGAAACTGACTTATCAAGTAACAAACTGTCTTTACAAATACCCGCATTATTAACCAAAATATCTATTTTCCCAAAACAGTCTACTACCTGATTAACCATGGCCTCTACTTCTTCTTCTATAGAAATATCTGCTTTTACACACAAAACATCAACATCATATTTTTCTTTAATTTTCTCAGCTACTTTCTCTGCCATCAAAGCATGACGGTTATAATTTAAAACAACATGAACTCCAGCCTTAGCAAATTCCATAGCAATACTCGCACCAATACCTCGACTAGCTCCTGTAACTAAAGCAACAACATTAGACACATAATCACCTAACTTTCTTTTTCAAGAAGAGAAATAATATCATTATTTTTAATAAAGTCTCTTATCGTTTGTTTATCTTGAACATTAGTAATATTAAAAGAAATCTCACCTTTATCAAGCACATAAATAGCCGGAAGTCTAACTTCATAATCCACATTCATACGTTTTAAAACATCTTTATAACTAGATGCTCTAACATTAAAATTATAATAAGTCACACCTAAATTATTTAACTCTTCTCCTACCATAGAACACTTCTTACAACGGTCATCATCATCAGTAAAGAAAATAACAAAAGTCTCCTTATTACGAAGTGCTCGGCTAACAGCATCGACCTCATTCCCAAAGCGATTAAAAATTAATATCGCTCCAATAGCAACAACAAAGATAAAAACAATTGCACATAAAATAGCTTTTTGCTTTAATTCCTCTACCTCTTCATTTTTATACATGGCTATTCCCCTTTTCTAAGATTATTATACAAAACTATAGAAAAAAAAGAAAGAGCATCTAAACTCTTTCTACTTGAATTGCAACTTCCTCATCATTTAATTTATCATCAAAAGCAAGACTTTCATCTACAACTAACTTATCACCAAGTACTTCACCCATAACATAATCATAATATTGATCAAGCATAGTTTTAATCTTATCACTACCATGATATGTAACAATAATATGATCAGTAATAACAAAGTCTGCATCTTTTCTTAAACTTTGTACCTTACGAACAAACTCACGAGCAAGCCCTTCTAAAATTAAATCTTCTGTAAGTTCCGTATCAAGGACAACACAAGTACGATTATTACTACTAGATGCATAGCCATCTTTTTGTTTTAAAGAAATAAGTACCATGTCATTAGTTAATGTAAAGTCTTCTCCATCAAGGTTAACAGCTAATCCTTCATTTTGAAGTTTTTCAATTTGTTCGCTAGTTAAATGACTTAAAATTTCACTAAGTAACTTAACTTTAGGACCAAGTGTTTTTCCTAATACCTTAAAATTAGGTTTTACAATATATTCAAGATATTCGCCCATATCTTCTCTAAATTCAACATTCTTAACATTTAACTCTTCTGTAATAACAGGAAGTAAATCACCAATAATCATCTCATCACTCTTAGGTAAGATTAAATTTGAAATTGGTTGACGCACTTTGATATTTGCCTCTTCTCTTGCAAATCTACCTAAAGAACAAACATCTCTTACTAAATCCATTCTCTCTTCTACTGCTTCGTTAATCAAATCAGTATTTTCTACTGGCATATCAGCAAGATGTACAGAATCTTCTCCTGTTAATCTTTGATAAATCTCTTCTGCAATAAATGGAGTTATTGGAGCACATAATTTACATAAGGCAACTAACACTTCATAAGTAGTTAAATAAACTGCCTTTTTAGATTCTGTTAACTCACTATCCCAGAATCTTCTACGATTACTTCTAATATACCAATTAGACAAATCATCATTTAAGAACGGAACAATAAGTTTTGTAACTTTATTTAAATCATACTCTTGATATGCACTTTGCACATCACGAATTAATCTATTTAATTTAGACAAAATCCAACGGTCAATTAATTCACGTTTTTCTACTGGAATATCATATTCTCTTGGATCTATATGATCGGCATTTGCATACATCTCAAAGAAAGAATAGGCATTTCTAAATGTTGAAATATATTTAGAATAAACTTCTTTTACTCCTTCTTCATCGAACTTTAATGGAGTCCAAACAGGAGATGCATATAACATATAAAAACGAATTGTATCTGCACCATATTGTGTCATAATTTTAATTGGATCAATGATATTACCAGTAGATTTACTCATCTTTTTACCATAAGCATCAAGCATCATATCATTAACAACAACATTCTTAAAACTACTTTTTCCACTAATTAAAGTAGATAAAACAATTAAAACATAGAACCATCCACGAGTCTGATCTACTCCTTCAGCAATAAAATCTGCTGGAAATTGTGATTCGAATAGTTCTTTATTTTCAAATGGATAATGAAATTGTGCATAAGGCATAGAACCAGAGTCAAACCATACATCCATTACATCACTAACACGACTCATTTCCTTACCACATTTTGGACACTTAATATGAATACGGTCAACATATGGTCGATGAAGCTCTAAAGTATCAACATCAACATCACTGGTTGCTTTTTCTTTTAATTCAGCTCGTGATCCTACACTTTCAAAATGACCACAATCACAAGTCCAAATTGGAAGTGGGCATCCCCAATAGCGATTTCTAGAAATTCCCCAATCAATCATATTCTCTAACCAGTTATGGAATCTCTTTTCACCAACATAATCCGGATACCAATGAACTGTTTTATTAACTTCAATAATTTCATTCTTATAAGCGGTAGTTTTTACATACCAAGCAGGTTTTGCATAATAAATTAAAGGCTGTTTACATCTCCAACAATGTGGATAATCATGCACCATTTTTTGCTTCTTAAATAATTTATCATTTTCTTTTAACCATTTAATAATAGTAACTTCAAGTTCAGAATCTGTTACTAAAGTACCTTTCCATGGACCAGTGGTATAACATCCATCTTTTCCAACAGGATTAACAAAAGTAATATCATTTTCCCTACAAACACGACTATCATCTTCACCAAATGCAGGAGCCATATGAACAATACCTGTACCATCACTATCAGTAACATAATTATCAGCCAAAACCTCAAAAGCACGTCCTTCTACTTTAACAAAAGGCATTAATTGTTCATATTTAATTCCAACTAAATCACTACCTTGATAAGCCTCAACTACTTCATAATCTTCACCTAATACACTATCAGCTAAACTTTTACCTACATAAAAAGTATATCCACGAGAATGAACTTTTACATATTCTAAATCTGGATTCACACATAAAGCAACATTAGCCATCAAAGTCCAAGGAGTCGTTGTCCATACCAAGAAATATTCATCTTTATCAACCACTTTAAATGGAACAATAACAGTATTAACACTAACTTCCTTATATCCCTGAGAAACTTCATGTGATGCAAGTTCTGTACCACATCTAGGACAATAAGGTAAAACTTTATTACCATGATAGATTAATTCCTTTTTATTAAGTTCATTAACAATCCACCATTCAGACTCAATATAATCATTACTACAAGTAACATAAGGATGATCGCAATCGATAAATTGCCCCATCATATCTGTAACTTTTCTAACTTCATCAATATTACTATCAGTCTCAACTTTACATTCTTCACAAAACTTTTCAATTCCAAGTTTTTCAATATCATTCTTATTTTTAAAACCTAATTTTTTCTCAACGTTAACTTCAATTGGAAGTCCATGAGTATCAAGACCAATTTTTCTTAATACACGATATCCTGACATTGTCTTATACTTACAAAAAGCATCTTTAATAGTTTTTGCAAAAACATGATGAATCCCAGGTTTTGCATTAGCATAAATTGGTCCATCATAAAAGACAAAATCTTCTCTATCTTTTCTATTTTCAATAGTTTTATTTAAAATATCTTTTTCTTTCCATTCTTTTACATATTTTGATTCTACTTCATGAATAGAACCTTTTTCTAATTTTTTAAATTCCATAACCATCCCTACTTTCTCTTAGTTTTATATACTTTATTATTATTTCCTATACTAGAATCTAAAATTGCACCACGTCTAATTTTATACTCAGCTTGATGAACTATATAACGAGCACCTTCATAAATTGTTCCCATAATATTGTTAAAATAAAACATTACTTTTTCCATAATTTCCCTCCTAACCAATAATTACATAAGAATAATAAACAACAAATAATATCAAAAAAGCAATTCCTTCCTTTTTACTAATCTTATAATCTCTGAATGAAAATAAGAACAATAAAAATGCAGATACAAACATTACAATTAAATCAATATAACTAAATGCGATACGATTAATACCACCAAGAACTGCAATAGGAAGACCAATAACAATACCTATATTAAAGATATTACTTCCAACTACATTACCAATCGCAATATCATATTCACCTTTTTTAGTTGCCATAACAGAAGTTACTAACTCAGGAAGAGATGTTCCTAAAGCTATAATTGTTAAAGAAATCATTCTTTCACTAACTCCTATTGCTTCAGCAATATAAGAAGCACTATCAACAACAAAATTACTTCCAATAACAATTGCTACTAAACCGATAAAAGTAAACAAAATAGATTTTTTTAATGACATCTTTGGTGCTTCTTCCTCTACATCTATCTTCTTTCTCATCATAGAAATCAAATAGTAAATAAATACTAAGAAGAAAAGCAACAATACTACTCCATCACTTCTAGTAAAACTATTAGGTAAACTCGTATCAAAGAAATGATCGGATAAAAGTACCGCAAAAAGTGACGTAATTAATAAAGTAATAGGCAATTCTTTTTTTACTGTATTATTTTTAACAGTCAGAGAATGTATCACTGCAGAACCCCCTAAAATAAGCAAAATATTTAAGATATTACTACCAATAACATTTCCTAATACCATATCACCATTACCACTAAGTAAAGCTTTTACACTAACTGCAAATTCTGGTGCACTAGTACCAAATGCTACAATAGTAAGACCAATCAACATCTTAGAAACCTTAAAATTTTGTGCTGTTGAACTAGCACCATCTACAAACAAATCAGCACCTTTAATTAATACAACGAAACCTACTATTAATAAGATAATTTGTAATAACATAAAATTCCCCTTTCTAAATAAAAAACGAGCATCATCCAAAGGACGAACTGCTCGTGGTACCACCTTATTTCATAGAAAAATCTATCTTTAAAACTATAACGCGTTACCGTATTTATCTTATCCATAAATCGCAACTTGAAAGTGATCTAAATGATTCTTCATAACTTGTTTACACCAACCACAAGCTCTCTAAATACTCCAAAACATTCCGTCTTTCGCACATGCTTTCCAACTAAATATAACATACTTTGAAACAAACTGCAATCGTTTATTTAGTATATTGTTTAGCATTTTCCTCTGTATTAACATTAGTATCTGCTGAGACATCATCTCTTACTCTTTGAATAATTTCAATAATATCTTCATCAGTAAACTCACTTTTTAACAAATCCTCTTTCGTCAAGTAAGCAGAAATTGGTTTTTGCTGTTCAATATCAATAGAAAAAACTCCAAACTCTGCAAGTCTACATACATCATCTGCAGATGCCTTTTCATGATAACAATTATTAGATAAAACATCTATATAATGACTAACACAACCGTCTGTATCTAAAAGTGTATTAAAATTATCACCTTGATAAGACTCCGTAGGGCGAACAACAAAAACATCATTATTAGAATCTGTAATAACATAAGTATCTTCTAAAATAGTAACTTCTAACAAACTAGATGTATTATCAGCTTCTTCTTTAGAATTACATCCCATGATGCCAGTCCCAGCAAGTAATACTACTCCTCCAAATAAAGCACCTTTAATACCACGATGTAAATTTAATTTCATATAATTACCTCCAAAAAGAATATTTATATTATAATCAAAAAGAAAATGAAACACAACTATTTCTTTTTGCCAGTAACATCTGAATTAGGCTTACTAGAAAGAATTGCCTGTTCAGAACTATCAGAAAGACTAATAGCCTGATTAAGAAGAGACTTTTGATACCTCCAAGTAGCTGAATCAATCAACCCCGAATCTAGATTAAATCCAAGCATACGATCAATCTTTTCTTTTCTAGTCTTAAAAATATACTCTTCCCTGGAACTAATTTCATCAACAAGGGATGCACTATCCTGTTCTAACGACTCTATCTTTTCATTTTTTTCTAAAGCAGTAATTTCTCCTTTTGAAGCTAATAATCCTAATAATTTTATTTGCAACTGATTTCCTTTTAAATCATAAGAAAAGTTTTTAATATCATATTCTAACATAGTAATAGTTCGCTGATATTTCTCTTGAGAAGAAGCATTGACAAACTGTCTATAAGTAATACGATTAGAAAAATGATTAAGATAAATATTACATTCTCTTCGAATACTTTCAGCACGCATTTCATCTCCTTCTAAATCTACTAATTGACGAGATACTTTATTTTCCTCAATCTCTAACTTTGTAACCTCAATTAATTGTTCTAACGAAGGAGAACGTTGATAAGCTTTCTCTTTTCTTTCTTCAATTTCTTGAAGTCGATTATTTAAACCTTGTCTTTTATCAACTAAATTTTCTAGTTTTTGATTAATTTCTTCTAAATGTTCTTGATAATAATTTGCATTTCTTGGCACGTCCATATAATCCATCTCCTCTTTTTTTATTCTATAATATCATAAATATTAAATGAAAACAAAAAAGATCCTACTTAGGATCTAATTCTAAAAGTTCTATTTCATCAACAACAGCCATTTGCTGTTCCATAATGACTTTTAATTTACGTTTAAATATTTTCATATTCTTTTCTAAATTTTCAGCATGATTTTCTATTTTTTCAGCCTTTAGTAATGCTTCATTGACAATACGACTAGCATTATTCTTGGCATCACGAACAATCATCTCATGTTCTTCTCTAGCCATTCGCTTAATATTATCGCCAGTCTCTTCAGCTTTAAGAATTGCCGTTTGCAATGTAGCTTCCATCCTTTTATAATGCTCAATTTCTGCTTTTAATTTTTCTAAAGCTTCCCCTTGAGCCTTACATTTTTTAATAATACCTTCGGTCTGTGCAATGACATCACTAACAAACTGATTCACTTCCTGGCGATTATATCCATTGGCTTCATAACTGAATTTTTCCATATAATCACCTCAGAAAACATTAACTAAAAATCAAAATCATCATCTTTATCTTTTTTACTACTTTTAGTAGATTTGGCAGGACTAGCATCATCACTAATCTTACCTTCCACATTTACATTATTAGGAGTACATAAGAAAATTCCTCCACCTAATTTTTGTAAATCTCCACCAATTGCATAAATAGTTCCGCTTAAAAAATCTACAATTCTTTTTGCTTGATCAGGTGTCACTCTCTTCAAGTTAACAACAACTGCTGAACGATTCTTTAAATAATCCGCAATTTGTTGACTTTCAGAATAAGCACGAGGTTCAAGTAACATCATCTTACTACCAGCAACACCATTTTCTTCATGGTACTCTTCACGAGAAGTAGAATAGAATTCTTCATCTGTACCTTCTTCAATAGTATCTTCTTCCCCACCGAACAAATTTTTTAATTTATCTAAAGCCATATTCCTATCCTCCATTTTTATCTTAACTAAATATTATTCTATCACAGATTTTCCAAAAGGAAAAGTATAAATTAACCATTTACTGGGGCTTGCTGAGGCTGTATAAATCTATTTTGTACAGGTTCTTGAGCAACTGGAGCCACTTGAGTAACTTGAGAAACTCCACCCAGATTCATTGCAGTAGCACCTCCAGCACTAATTCCCGCTACTTGCTGTGGCTGAACACTACCCTGAGCAGGCATAAAGTTTGCCGTTCTAACAGCTGGAGTTACTCCAATATTTCCAGAAGAAACAGCCGGATTAATCAAGTCATTAGAATTTTGTTTTTGATACCATACCACTTTCAAATCAACATTATTAGAAAGTGGACGTGGATTTGGAAGATCAATATACATAGAAGTTGGCACTTGGAATGCACTACCAAAAGCAATACAGTTACCAGGTTTCAAATTCTTAAGTTGTAATACGATTTCTGAAGAAACATTAGGTACCATTTCCTTAATATATTGTAAATCTGTTGGATGAAGTGTCCTAAGAATAACAAAGTTCATACATTGTGAAACACAAGTATCAGAAAGTTCACTTGGTCTTTGTGTAATCAGTCCTAAAAACACACCATATTTACGACCCTCTTTTGAAATACGTTCAAAAATATTATATCCTAACAACTCTACATCACTATCATGTTGAACATAACGGTGCGCTTCCTCAATAATAACATGATATGCCATAGAACCACGAGGCTTTAATGTACTAGCACGTAAGAAAAGCATACGCGATAAAATCTTGGTAATTACTTTGGCTAATCTATCGTCAATATAGTTAATATTAAAGTTAATAATTTGACATCTAGAATTCGTTTTAGAATCAATCGTTAAAGATTCAATATACTGATCTCTCATCACATATCGAGGATACTCAAAATAATATCTACTATCCCCTGTCGCTAATGTATGAAGACGAACACTCATAACATTAGCGGTATCAAAGACTTTATCACTCTTTAAAATACCTTCACTAATAAGAGCAAATTCCATAGCTTGTTCCAAATCTGTAAGGCCATAAAATTTATTCATATCTTCTTCTTTAATTTCTTCTTGCTCTTCGCTAATATATCCACGAATAAATTCAACAACAAGTTCCATTTCTTGCATCTTACCAGCTTTATCAACATATAAGCACTGTTTTAAAGTACGAACATAACCAGGTTGCGCAATCGTACTTTCTAGATTAAGTTCAGGCGTATTAAACTTAGTAAGTACAGCAATCACTTGATCACGAATTTTAGTAGAATCATTACCACTAAGTAAAATATCTTGTAATGCTCTAGCAATAATATCATTTTTACGTTTAATAACAACAGAAGAATTTCCTGTTAGAATAGGAACTAGTTTTAATGTTTTTTCCAAAATAGGAAGTTGAGCAGGTGTATTAGCATCAAGTAATAATGCTAAATCATCCACATCAAGTAACCATGGTGGAATTCTTAATATTTCACAATCCGGATCAATAATATTCGTAGTATATGCTTTATAATTAAGTAATGGATTTTTCTGATGTAAAGTGTTAAATGCATGCGTATACTCACCATAGGCATCAAAAAAGAATAATGCTGAATTAACCGGTGGTGTTGGACTACTAGTATATAATTTCTGAAGAATAGAAGCAACAGTACAACTTTTACCAGCACCAGAGTTTCCTAATATAGCAAAATGTGCATTAAAAAACTCATTAATAGGAACATTTATCTTATACCCCTCATAAACATTACTAGTACCAAAATTAGTAAAACCAAATTCAGTCTCTTGCTTACCAAATAATAAAGCCAACTCTTCCATATTAATTAAACGAATCGTAGACTTAAACGCAGGTTTTGAACTAGCACCAGGAGTAAATCTACCATCATTAATTTCCCCAACAACATTGGCTATCATTTTTGTCTGATTAACATTAGCTATTTCAGCAACAACTTTTTTTCCAGTACCATCCTCAAAAATAACATGCAAATTAACTAAATTTGGTTGTTCATTGATATTAATATCTAACTTTATAGTAACACTATTATCAATAATTTCTTCAATTCTACCTATCATGCTAACACCCTCTATTCTATTTATAAGTATAACAAAATTAGTTTCAAAAAAAAAGTCAAATTAAGAAGAATTCCAAAAAAATAGATATCAGTAGATATCTATCCTTCATATAAACCATGAATTTTTTGTAAATCCAAATCTGAAATATTTTGTAATTTCCAATCCCCATCTGCTTTTGTTAAATAAAAAGTAATATCATAAGTGGTAGTATCGCTAACATTACCTAATTCTTTTAACTTATAATCAATATAAGCGGCACTTTCCTCTATGGCTTCTTCTGCTCCTTCTGCAGCATCTTCTAAAACATTATCATTATCAGATTGCTCTTTTTCGTTTTCAGCTTCTATCTCATCTTTATGTTCTTCGTAATATTCTTTAGCATCTCGAATAGTAGTAGCATAGTCCAAAACTTCAATCTCTACATCAACAGTTGCTTCATCACCATTAATATCTTCATTTTCAATCTTATAAGATAGATTCTGATACTGTTTTTCTAAAATAGAACGATACTTTTCCTTTTGTTCATCACTCATGCTATCATCTTCTTCTAGCACTTGATCTAATTGGACAGTAACATCATCATCCATATTTTGATATTTTCCTAAAAACTCCTCTACTTTACTAGTAGGAGTATTCATAGTAGTACTACATCCTGCTAAAAAAAGTAATAAAAAACCAAAACAAAGAACAACTTTACCAACTTTTTTCATTATTTATCCCTCCTAATACTTAGAATGAACAAAAATGAAAAAAATATTCAAAATTTAAATTTTAGAAAACAACACAACACTAGCATTATCTCTTCCACGAACCGGAACCAAATAATGATCATATGGATATTTTTTCAAATCACTTGGAATAAAAAGATGTTGATCAACAAAAACAGCCTCTTCTATGATTCTTTTAGAAACAGTTTGAATATCAGTATCACGTAATAGATGTTGTAATTTAGAATCAGTTAAAAAATCAGTAACACCATCTGTCGTAAGTAATAATGTTTTATAACTATCATTAGAAAAAATATAAACATGAGGTCTGCATACATGAAAAAAAATACCAATACAGTTATGAATAATATTACTAGTAGCAAAATAACGTAACCATTCTTTATTCAAATGTTGATATTTGTAATATAACCAAACGTCGCTATCGTCTTCTGTTACTTGTTTAATTTCTCCATTTTTGTAGAAATAGCAACGAGAATCCCCCAAATGAAGAATAAGTGTATCTTCTTCTAGCACAAGAGCAAGGGTTAATGTAGTTCCCACTTGTTCACTACCATATTCCAAAATAAAATGATGATTACAGTCCATAACCAGATTAATAAGCTTTTCCTTTAGTTCAGCAACATCAGAAAAAGAGGACAATTGTTGCTCTAAAAACCAATACCCGAATTTCTGTAATACATAATTTGCCGCAATATCACCATATTGTTTTCCGCCCATCCCATCTGCAACAGCTAATAGTTTAATTCTATCGTCTTCTGGATGAACTAATGCAATAACAGCATCTTCCTGAGTAGGCCTAAGCAATCCAATATGTGTTTGTTTCTGTAAAATATAATCATAAATCTTTTCCATGGAATCCCTCTTTTGCACAAGTTAGTATATCACAACAAAGAAAAAAGGAAAGCAAAACAAAAAAAGTTTACAGATTATACTGTAAACTTAAAAGTCACAATTTCCTGGAGTTCTAGGATATGGAATAACATCACGAATGTTCTCAACTCCCGTTAAATAGATTAATAAACGTTCAAAACCCATACCAAATCCAGAATGAACGCAGCCACCAAACTTGCGAAGGTTAATATACCAATCTAATTCACTCATATCCATATCTAATTCTTTCATACGAGAAATAAGTTTTTCATAATTTTCTTCTCTTTGACTTCCTCCCATAATCTCACCTGCACCAGGAACTTCAAGATCTACTGCCGCAACAGTTTCACCATCTGGATTTAATTTCATATAGAAAGCTTTAATATCTTTAGGCCAATCCGTAATAAATACAGGACCATCAAAATATTCAGTAATATATTTCTCATGTTCTTTTGCAATATCTTCCCCTTGTTTAGGCTCAAATTCCCATTTAACATCCGCTTTTTGTAAAATATCAATTACTTCTCTATGAGTAACACGAGTAAATTTAGAATTTACTAACTTCGTAAGTTTATCAAGTAAACCTTTCTCAACAAACTTATCTAAGAAAGTCATTTCATCTTTACAATGTTCAAGTACATAACTAACAACATACTTTAACATTTCTTCCATAATTTCCATATCTCCATTTAAATCACAAAAAGCAATTTCTGGTTCAATCATCCAAAATTCGTTAGCATGTACTTTAGTATTAGAGTTCTCTGCTCTAAATGTTGGACCAAAAGTATAAGTCTTTTTATAAGCCAAAGCAAATGTTTCTGCCTCAAGTTGTCCTGATACTGTCAAAGATGCAGGCTTTTGAAACATATCTTTACTATAATCTACTGTTCCATCTACTTTAGGAATATTCTCTAAATCCATACAAGTAACATGAAACATCTCCCCTGCTCCTTCACAGTCACTAGCTGTAATTAGTGGAGCATGGAAATATACATACCCTCTATCTTGAAAATATTTGTGAATCGCATAAGCGGCTACACTTCTTACACGAAATATAGCTTGAAATAAGTTAGTTCTAGGTCTTAAATAAGCTTGTTCTCTTAAAAACTCACGAGAATGCTTTTTTGGCTGAATTGGATAATCTTCTGGACAATCCCCGAGTAAAGAAACTTTCTCAGCTTGAATCTCAAAGGCTTGTCCTTCTTTAGGCGATGCTACCACTTTTCCTAAAACTTCAATAGCACTACCTACATGATATTTTTGAATTTCTAAAAAATCATCTAATTTATCATCATAGACAACTTGAATATGATTAAAACAAGTACCATCAGAAAAATCAATAAATCCAAACTCTTTTTGTTTACGATGATTACGAATCCATCCTTGAATTGTAACTTCTTTATCCATAAATTCATCTATTTTTTCATATAACTCTTTTGCATCAATAACCATAATTATTCCTCCTCTATTAGTATATCATTTATTTTCCACTATCTCCATAGTTTGATAAAACTCTGGCACTAGGATCATCTACTTGACATCCATCCCATTCCTTATTTGGCATCCAATAGTCTACAATAAAATCACTATGTCCTGGATAAAATTCTTCAAATATCTCACGATACAATAATGACTCTTTTGTAAAAGGTGTATGTTTAGGATACTTTTTTATTCTTTCTTGATACTCTTCATCACTATACACACTTTCAGCATACTCTTTTAAATCATCCACTAAAGAATGACCAACCGCATCACTAAAAGCAGCTTTTTCTCTATATAAAATAGAGTGTGGTAAATAATCCCCTTCAAAAGACTTACGAAGTAAATATTTACCTTGACCATATTTATTCATCTTAAGCTCAGGATCAATACTCATGACATAGGAAACAAAGTCCAAATCTGCAAATGGTACACGGGCTTCCAAAGAACAACTAGAAATACATCTATCAGCACGTAAGACGTCATACATATAAAGCTCGCGAATACGTTTTTCACTCTCTTTCTGGAATTCCTCTGCACTAGGTGCAAAATCAGTGTATTTATATCCAAATAACTCATCACTAACTTCTCCAGTTAAAAGTACCCGAATATCCGTATGTTCTCTTATCCATTTAGAAAGTAAATACATTCCAATCGATGCACGAATAGTTGTAATATCCCATGTTTCTAATCGATAAATAACATCGCGAAGAGCAGAAATTACATCATCTCTAGTAATAATAACTTCTGTATGATTACTACCAATATAGTCCGCTACTTGTTTTGCATATTTTAAATCGATAGCATCAATATCCATACCAATCGCAAACGTACGAATTGGCTTATCAGACATTTTAGCAGCAATACTACAAACCAGACTTGAATCAAGTCCTCCACTAAGTAAAAATCCAACCGGCATATCAGAATCAAGTCTCTTCTTAACCCCTTCTACTAATCTCTTATGAATTTCTGGATAAATTGTTTCTAAATCACCAGATACAAATTTATCTACTTTTGTCATATCACGATAAAGATGAAACTCTCCATCAGCATAATAATATCCTGGAGGAAAAGGAAAAACTTCACTACATAAATCTACTAATGCCTTTGCTTCACTAGCAAACATAATAGAATGACTAGTTTTAGAATATCCATAAAACATAGCTCTTATTCCAATAGGATCTCTTGCTGCAACAAAGTCTCCTTTTTTAGAATCATAAAATACTAAAGTGAACTCTCCATCTAACATACGAAACATATCCAAACCATATTTTTCATACATAGGAAGTAAAACTTCACAGTCACTTTCGCTACTAAATTTTACTCCATCACGTTCTAATTCTTCTTTTATTTTATGAAAACCAAAAATTTCACCGTTGCATACTAGAACACTACCATCTCTATGAAATGGTTGCATTCCACTAACTTCAGGTCCCATAATAGATAATCTATGAAACCCAAAAATTCCAAAGTCATATTCCTCAATACGACTCATATCAGGTCCCCTATATTGTATTTTAGAAAACCCTTTCATAAATTCTTCTTTACTTACATCTTTCTTTGTATAGACCGTAAATCCACACATAATAATCACTCCTTTAAATAATAAATTAAAAAGACTAGTCTGTACCATAATACTTATTAGTACTATGGGACGAAACTAGTCTTCCGCGGTGCCACCCAATTTATTATAAAGGTTATTAATGTCTCTATAATCACTTTTTCGATTCTATCAAATCTAGCAAATATAACGGTCTGCTCCCGGCTTAGTCTACTTAATTCTTTAAGCACTCAGAAATGTTATTCACTACTCGCTTTTATTCGTTTTCACCAACCACGAACTCTCTACAAAAAGTTGAGAATAGTTACTTCTTTTCTTCAACATTTTAAAATCGATGAACTAATACTACCATAATTTTATGTATTTGTCAAATTTTTATGCATCATGACTCATAAGCTTATGATTAATTTGTGATAATGTCTTAAGTGTTAACTTGCAAAAATGTCCCAATG
>ENA-ORTU01002003-ORTU01002003.1-human-gut-metagenome-genome-assembly--contig:-NODE-2003-length-19415-cov-3.071643_pt1 | contig 19415 bp, 20 predicted proteins | sample MGYA00241910_ERZ509184 | MGnify/ENA primary metagenome ERZ509184 (study PRJEB26280, sample SAMEA2338847) | human gut metagenome | biome: human gut; feature: human-associated habitat; material: faeces... | reverse complement strand
ACTTTAGAAAACGATAACGATGTTAAAACAAGGTATATATGGAGGTGCCAATTATGAAAACACAAATTAGTCACTCTAAATTCAAGAAACTTATCTGCTGCTTTCTATCAATCGTAGTAATCTCCACCCTTTTATACTTACCAGTTAATGCAAATGAAGTTAATTATGATAATACTGAATTCTCATATTATCGGACCTATACATCATTATATTTAGAAAAAGTTGCTCATTATAACGCTAAGTTCGTAAGAGAGGATGTTCTCTACGATTGCCACACAAAGCTTCCAACTGCTATCATTTATACGCTTGAAAGTGGTTATGCAATCTTCATGATTGAAGGTGCTTACGTTTGTGAGTATTCAGAAACTGATCCTAATCCTTATCAAAATGTTCAAAAGGATAGCTTATTATATTATGCAGGTCCATTTGAGTATTTAGTCTATTCTAATAATCATTTTATCAATATTCTCACCAACGAAACATTTGTACCTACAGAATCTAAAAATTCTTTTATTCTTAATGAACAGTCTTCTTTAATCGCAGAAACCAATATACAAGATAAAATTGACGCACTCAATAATAATTCTGTAGGAACCACTCGCGCAGTTACTCAAAGTAAAAAACTTCCTCGGGCATTATCTACGTCATGGATTAATGGCTATTGTGGACCAACTTCCGCATATAACATGCTTAAATATCGAAATCTTGTGGAAAGTGGTTATACCGGCACTCAACTTATTAATCGAATTTCAACTTATACAGGCACTGGTGTTTCTCTTTCTTCTTTAAAAAATGGAATTAACAATTATCTAAGTGATAAAATTAATACCAGTGTACGAGTTTCTTCTTGTAATTATTCTTTTTCAAAAGTTGTTTCAGAAATCAACGCAGGAAGACCATTAACGTTAGGTACAAACGGAGGAGGTTTAGCAACAGGCGGTCACGTGCAAACAATACATGGCTATCATAGAGAATCTGTCGGAACAGGAACCCTAGAGTATTTTACTTTATATGTTAATAACTCTTGGGGTTCAAACAATGTTGCTATCGCTTATGAGGACTCTGCACCTAGCTATTTAAAAGATCATGTGTATTTTTTACAATGAGCTCATAACGGATTATAAATATGGCAATGCGTATAAGAACATTATTTAATCAAACTGTTTTTTTCCTCAGTATTTTGCTCTTGCTTTCCGGCTGCGCGGCGCACAAGGTCGATGTGCCCGCACTCGAATTCGGCGGCACAGAGGGAAACGTTTCCGTGCTGCGGCTCTATTTTGACGGCGACTCCCCTGTTTTTCTTGAAAACGGGTTCACCGACCTCAGCGCTCTGTACGTCACCGGGCAGTACAGGCACGTATTTGACCTTGAGGTGCTCGAAACGACGGATACGGAGACCATTTACGAGTTGCCGCGAAGCTACGACCTGCTCGACAATGTGACGGGCATTTTGATTTACAGCGATTACGCTTATGCCGCCGTGCGCGAGGACAGCAATTTGCGCCTGCATCCGCTTTCCCCCGGTGCACCGGAGAAAACTTGGGAGGATTTTTACACCGCCGCGCAGAGCTATGCCAAAACGCACTCCGAACTTTCGGGTGTGGAAAACTACGGGTTCGATTAAATTTAACTTAAGCATGACAAAAGCCCTACCGGGAATTTTCTCGGCAGGGCTTTGCTGTTGCTGTTTACTTTTCCAGTGCCTTGCAGCGCTCGTAAATTTCAAACGCGGCTCTGGCGTTGTGGTACGGGCACTTCCACGGGCCGCACAGCAGGTGTGAATTTTCCTCGTCCGGGGAATTTTTGCCGCTTGCAAACCACTCGCCCGCCGGGCCGTTGATGATTTCGGCTTTGATGTATGCCCAGCTCTTCAGCGCGGAATCGAGATACTTCTCGTCGCCCGTAATCTGCCATGCGTTCACGCTGCCGACAACGGCTTCCGCCTGCACCCACCAGACCTTATTCGGCACAGCGATGCCGCCTTCTTCGTGACCCTCGTCAAACAGACCTCCGTCCGTATCCATGCCGTGGCTCAGCGTGAAGTTCACCATATTGATGGCGACCTCCTTCGCTTCCTCAAGGAGCTTTTCCGCACGGGCTTTATCTGCGCCGTACTTTTCGAGCACTTCGGCAGCTTCCGTCAACAGCCAGGAACCCTCAATGTCATGGCCGAACGAAACCTCGCCCGGCAGCGGCTCCATTTTATCGTTGAAAAACATGACAAAATGGTGGTGCTCGGTGTCGTAAATTCTGCGTGCGGTGATCTCGATGAGGTTCACAAGGCTCTCCTCCACGCAGGCATCGTGGCGAATACGGAAGTAGCACGTCATCGGCTCCAGAATGTGGATGTGCGTGTTCATGGAAAGGTTGCCCGCCTCCGTAATGGCGCCGTTGCTGCTGCCCGTGCCGCGTGCGTTTTCAAGGTAATAGTTGCCCTCTTTGCACTCGTTTTCGATGTAATCATACGTCATATCGGCATATCTGCGTGCTTCCTCGCTGCCCGTTGCGCGGACGTACTCGGAGAACGCATACAGCAAAAAGCCCTGGCCGTATGTCATTTTCGTGTCGTCTTCCACAGAGCCGTCTGCATGCAGCATCCAGAAACCGCCGCCGTTTTTGTGGTCCCAGAAGCGCTCAACGATGTAGTTACACGCGCGGTCGGCGAGCTCCTTATACTTCTCGTCGCCGAAAATGCGGTACGCGCCCGCAAATGTCCACAGCAAACGTGCATTCAGCACGAGACCCTTGGACGCGTCCTTGTGAATAACCTTATCAACCGTCACGGCGCCGTAAAAGCCGCCGTTTTCGTGATCGATGGTATATTGCTCCCAGAACGGGAAAATAGAACCGTGCAGCAAATCCTCTTTCATTTCATCGCGCAGCTTTAAAAGTTTTTCCATCACTTTCACCCTTCCAAATCACTATAAATTTAAAGCAGCGACTCGGCTGAACGAAGCCAAAAGCCGCTGCTTTACAATCAATATTTGTCCAAAATACAGTCCAGAACACTGACTTCTTTGCCGTTTTTCAGGTAGACGCGTGTGACGCGCTTTGAAATGTCGCACACCACTTCGTAGTGGATTGTCTCCATGATGTCGGCAATTTCCGCCGCGGTGATCTCATCCTCGCCGTCGCGGCCGATGAGCGTTACGGTGTCCCCTACCTTCGCCTGCGGCACGGCGGAAACATCCACCATGCACTGGTCCATGCAGACTTTACCTAAAATCGGGCAGCGCGTGCCGTGAATGAGCACACTGCCGCGGTTCGAAAGCCTGCGGGAGTAGCCGTCCGCGTAGCCGACCGGAATGGTCGCGACGCGCATGCGTTCCTTTGCAGTGAATGTGCGGTCGTAACTGATGTCCGATCCGGGCTCAATCTCCTTCACGTGCGAAATGACGGAGTACAGGCTGAGCACCGGGCGGAAATCCGCGTGATGCTCCACGCTGAGCGACGGTTCCATGCCGTATAAAATCACGCCCGCACGCACCATATCGAGGTGCATCTCGGGGTAATCGAGGATTGCACCGCTGTTCGCGCAGTGGTGAATTTTAAACGTGATGCTCTGCTTTTCAAGCTCCGCGATGAGCGCCATAAAGCACGAGAACTGCTTCAAGGTAAATGCCTTGCCATTCTCGCCACCATCTGCCACGGCAAAATGCGTGAAGATGCCCTCCGGGATAAGCCCCGGGCGGCGGCACGCTTCTGCCACAACGCTTACGGCCTCCTTGTCGCGCTCAATGTCCTGAAAATAGAACCCGAGGCGGCTCATGCCGGTATCGACCTTGACGTGAATCTTCACCTTAACGCCGCTTTTTACGGCGTTTTCGGAGAGCGCCGCGCAGTATTCTGCAGAATACGCGCACTGCGCAATGTCGTTTTCGGCAAGCACGTCTGCGGCTTCCGCCGGGGTATAGCCCAGCACGAGCAGCGGCAGCTTGATGCCCGCACGACGCACCTGCAAGGCTTCCTCAATGTTGGAAAGCGCCAGCCAGTCTGCGCCGAGGGCTTCGTATTCCTCTGCCATGCGCACCGCGCCGTGCCCGTAGGCATCTGCCTTAATCACACAGCAGACCATCGACCGGTTGCCGACATAGCGGCGAATTTCCTTAAAATTGTGCGCCGCCGCGTCGAGGTCGATCTGCGCCCATGTTCTTTTCTGTAAAATGTCCATAACCAAATTGTCCTTATACGCGGCTGCGCGGGCAGCATTTTGCCCGCGCATACCGGAATTTTATAAGGCGTTTCTGCCTTTTATTACTTGAAGTAACGCACGCCGCTCTCAAAGATCTGCTGATCCTTTTCGCCCGGCACGTTAAAGTAGAGGTTTTCGCCCTTGCGTTCGCTGTGGCCCATCTTGCCGAAGACGCGGCCGTCCGGGCTTGTGATGCCCTCAATGCCGCACACGGAGCCGTTCGGGTTCCATGTGATGTCACCGCTCACCTTGCCGCACGGCGTGGTGTACTGCGTGGCAATCTGACCGTTTTCGATGAGCTTTTTCAGCGCTGCGTCATCCGCTACAAAGCGGCCCTCACCGTGGGAGACCGGGATGGCGAAGACATCACCTGCGTTGACGCCGGAGAGCCACGGAGACTTCGTGTTTGTCACGCGAGTGTAGACCATGCGGGAAACGTGGCGGCCGAGCGTGTTAAACGTCAAGGTCGGATCGTCGTCCTTGAGGTCCACGATCTTGCCGTAGGTGACAAGACCGAGCTTGATGAGCGCCTGGAAGCCGTTGCAGATACCGAGCACAAGACCATCGCGCGTGTCGAGCAAGTCCGTGACCGCCTGTGCAATCTTCGGGTTGCGGAACGTTGTCGCGATGAACTTGCCGGAGCCCTCCGGCTCGTCGCCGCCGGAGAAGCCGCCCGGGATCATGATGATCTGGGAGGAACGGATTGCCTTTTCCATGCGGTCGATGGTGTATTCGATGTCCTTTGCGCAGAGGTTCTGCACAACAAGGATCTCGGTCTCTGCGCCCGCCTTTTCAAACGCACGCTTCGTGTCAATCTCGCAGTTGGTGCCCGGGAATACCGGGATGAATACCTTCGGCTTTGCGACGCGGATGACCGGGGAGCCGGTGTACTTGTGGCTATCGAGCGGCACATCATATTCTACGGCGACGGTCTCCGCTTTATTCGCGAAGATTTTTTCGAGCTTGCCGTTCCAGGTCTCAATGAGGTCGTCCAAGTCGAGCGCTTTGCCGTTCAGCTCAATCTTTGCCGTATCGGTAACGGTGCCGAGCACAACAGCGTCGAATGTATTCTTGACGCTCTCAAGCGCATCTGCCGGAACTTCCACGACGAGTGCGCCAGCCTTCGGGGCAAAAAGCAGCTCTGCGTTTTCGGCAGTCTTCTCGAACTTGAAGCCGAGCTTGTTGCCGAACGCCATCTTCGCAACGGCAGCAGCCGCGCCGCCTTCCTTGACGACGTGTGCGGAAAGAACAGAGCCGTCCGCGATTTTTGCAAGCACGTTCTTGTAGTATGCCTTCAAAGCTTCCCAGTTCGGGAGCTCGGTTTCCTTGTCCTCCGGAATCGGCAGCAGCACGGCGTAGTTGCCGGCGTTCTTGAACGCGCCGGAGATCGTCTTGCTGGCCTTCGTCATCGTCACCGCAAAGCTGACAAGCGTCGGCGGGACATCGAGGTCTTCAAAGGAGCCGGACATACTGTCCTTGCCGCCGATGGACGGCAGGCCAAGGTTCAGCTGCGCGGTGAGTGCACCGAGCAGGGCTGCGGCAGGCTTGCCCCAGCGCTCCGGCTTATCGTGCAGGCGCTCGAAGTACTCCTGGAACGTCAAGCGGGACTTCATCGGATCTGCGCCGACGGCTGCGAGTTTCGAGAGACTCTCCACAACGGCGTACGCTGCGCCGTGGAACGGCGAGAAGCGTGCAATACCCGGAATATAGCCGTAAGCCATAGCGGTGGCGTCATCGGTCTCACCCGTGAGCAGCGGAATCTTCGCAACCATGGCGTCTTCCGGCGTCAGCTGATACTTACCGGCAAACGGCATCAAAACGGTGCCTGCGCCGATGGAAGCATCGAAACGCTCGGAAAGGCCCTTCTGGCCGCAGACCTCGAGGCGGGAGAGGTTCTCTGCGAACGCCTCGTCCAGCGATTTGTTTTCAAGGCAAGCCGGTACGGCGTTGCGGTAGTTTTTCGTTTCATCCGGTGCGCTGATGAACGCGTCTGCGTTCTGCGTCACACCGTTCGTATCGAGGAATGCACGGCTCAGGTCGACTACGCGGTCGCCGCGCCACTCCATCTTGAGTCTCGGCTCTTCGGTGACGATGGCCACGACCTGCGCGTCGAGGTTTTCCTCCTGCGCCTTGGCGCGGAATTTCTCCACATCCTTCGGGTCGAGCACGACCGCCATACGCTCCTGCGATTCGGAAATCGCAAGCTCGGTGCCGTCGAGACCCTCGTACTTCTTCGGGACTTTGTTCAAATCAATCTCAAGGCCCGGTGCAAGCTCGCCGATGGCGACGCACACGCCGCCCGCGCCGAAGTCGTTGCAGCGCTTGATGAGCGTGGAAACCTCCGGGTCACGGAACAGACGCTGAATTTTGCGTTCGGTCGGCGGGTTGCCCTTCTGCACCTCTGCGCCGCAAACCTCGATGGATTCGAGCGTATGCGCCTTGGAGGAACCCGTTGCGCCGCCGCAGCCGTCACGGCCTGTTGCGCCGCCGAGCAGCACAATGATATCGCCGGGCTTCGGCTCGAAGCGCTTGACGTTCGCCTTCGGAGATGCGCCGATGACCGCGCCGATCTCCATGCGCTTTGCAACATAACCGGGGTCATAAAGCTCCGTGACCTGACCGGTAGCAAGGCCGATCTGGTTGCCGTAGGAGGAATAGCCCGCCGCAGCGCCGGTGGTAATCTTTCTTGTGGGCAGCTTACCCTTCATCGTATCCTTAAACGGAACAGTCGGGTCGCCGCTGCCGGTAACGCGCATCGCCTGATAAACATACGCTCTGCCGGAGAGCGGGTCGCGAATCGCGCCGCCAAGGCATGTTGCCGCGCCGCCGAACGGCTCAATCTCCGTCGGGTGGTTGTGGGTCTCATTCTTGAACTGCACGAGCCACTGCTCGGTCTTACCGTCGATCGTGACCGGCACTTCAATGGAACAGGCGTTGATCTCGTCGCTTTCGTCCAGATCGTCTACCATGCCGTGCTTTTTGAGGTATTTCGCGCCGATGACCGCCATGTCCATGAGAGAAACGGGCTTGTCCTTGCCCTTATACAGCTCTTCGCGGGCTGTAAAATACTCGCCGAGTGCCTTTTCGATGGCGCCGCTCAGCTTGCCCTTTTCGATCTCGATGTTGTTGAGACGCGTAAGGAATGTGGTGTGGCGGCAGTGGTCGCTCCAGTAGGTATCAATCACGCGCAGCTCCGTCACGCTCGGGTCACGGTGCTCTTCGTCGCGGAAATAATCGCGGCAGAACGCGAGGTCTTCAAACGTCATGGCAAAGCCCATGGTGCCGTAATATTTTCTAAGCTCCTCGTCGCTCCAGGAGATCATGCCCGTGACGCGCTTAACGTCTGCCGGCACATCGATCTTCATGTCAAGCGTCTCCGGCTTTTCCATCGATGCCAAACGGGATTCGACCGGGTTCACGATATAGTTCTTAATCTTCTCCATTTCCTCTTCGGAAAGGTCGCCCTTAACGGCGATCACTTTTGCATAAGCGACCTGCGGGCGCTCGCCCTGCGTCAAGAGCTGTACGCACTGGGAAGCGGAATCCGCACGCTGGTCGTACTGACCGGGCAAAAACTCCGTTGCGAAGACGTGATATTCGCTGCTGACCTTGTAGTTTTCGTCGTACACGTTGTCCACATTCGGCTCGGAAAGGATCGTGCGGGCTGCCGCCTCGAACTCCTCGCCGGAAAGACCGGAAACATCATAGCGGTTCAAAATACGCAGGTCCTCAATAGCCTTGAGGCCGAGATTCTGACGAAGATCCGCCATCATGTGGCGTGCTTCAACATCGAATCCCTTTCTTTTCTCCACAAATACGCGTGTGACCATGTTTGTGACCATTCCTTTCTTCTGGGGAAAAATCAGGATTTGTACTGCCGCAAAAAACGGCACTTGTGACAAAGTAATCTCTTACTATTTTATCACAGGTGCCGTTTATAAGCAAATATAGATTATAGCAAATCACGCCCTGTTTTTGAGTGCAATTTTGTGCTATTTTTTGGTAGTGTCGTTCAGGTCTTCCACACTAAGCGCCACTTTGTGCTGAATGGGCTTCCATTCAATGTTCGTAAACACCGCGTAAACCATTGCAATCGCATAGGTGAAAATAAACAGCGGGAACAACAGCCAACCGAAGAACATCGCTTTTTTCGATGCACGGATGCGCTTTCTCTGCGTGATGCACGTGATACCGCCGACGAACCACAGCGTCAGTATAGAACCGAAAATGCCGCTGCACACGGAAAGCACACAAACGCCCATATCCGGCGTGCGCGTCACAATGCCCGCCGCGACCATAATCGCGTTAAACACGATTGAAGCGCAGGTCAAGACAAGGCACGGAATGTTGTTCATAATCATATCGAAGCAGGCAAAACTGCCATCCACAACGGTTTTTTTCAGCATTTTGAAGCCGTATCGGCTGAAAACCTGCAAATAGCCCTTAATCCAGCGGGCACGTTGCGTAAAGGACTGCCCAAGCCGCGTGGGCTGCTCGTCATAAATAATGGCGTTTTCGCAGTAACCGACCGTGTCGTCCTTTAAAATGCGGTCCACGGTGAACTCAAAGTCCTCCGTCAGCAGGAAATGCTTCCAACCACCGTTTTCGCGTGCAATCTCGCTGCTGAACAAAAAGCCGGTGCCGGAAACGCAGCTGCTGGTGCCGAACATCATACGGGCGCGATTGAGCTGCGTCGCTTCGCGCAGGAAGAAAATGGAGTAGCCCGCGCTGATCCAGTTGTCGCCAAAGTTTTTCGAGTTGCGGTAGGACGTGACAACCTTGTAGCCGTTGTCAAAAACGTTATTCATCTCGGAGATAAAATTCTCATCCAGAATATTGTCCGCGTCAAAGACGAAAAAACCGTCGTAGGCATATTCGCCGAAATTCTTAAAAATGTTTTCTAATAAGAAGCGCAGCGCATAGCCCTTGCCCACGGCATACGTATTGTGGCGCTCATAAACGACCGCCCCGGCTTCACGCGCCGCCTGCGCGGTGTTGTCCGTGCAGTTATCCGCCACAACAAAAATATCGATAAGCTCCTCGGGATACTTCTGCGCGCGCACACTGCGGATGAGCTGCGCAATGACGGCTTCCTCATTGCGCGCGGCAATCAGCACACCGTAGCGGTGCAGCTTCTTCGCTTTGAAGACTTTCTGCTTTTTTAAAAGCGCCGCCACAAGGTAGACCGCCTGGTACGCGTAGCAAGCCATAAATAAAATAGAAATGATAAAGTTCACATATGACAGTGTTTTCATGGTTTCTCCTTTTCTGGCCTTGGTGCAGGACCAACGTCATCGTCTGTTTTCAGATTTCCAATTCTGTCTAAATCTCCGTATTCAAAGCGCAATGCGCAACCGCCATCCGCTTTCATTCACATTCTATTCACAGTTTTTAGTATTTTCATTATACGGCATAAAAAAGGAATAAACAATAGAAATGTGCGATTCTTATGAGTTTTGTAAGAAACCTTAAATTTCTGCGAACAGTGCACCAAATTTTACGCACTTTTTCGTGATATTCACGAAAGGAAAATTAATTTTAACTTTTTCGCAAAAAAGACTTGCATTTTTCGGGGACTTGCTATATAATAATCGAGCAACAGAAAATTGGGCGCTTAGCTCAGCTGGCTAGAGCACCTGCTTGACGTGCAGGGGGTCAGCGGTTCAAGTCCGTTAGCGCCTACCATATTTTGTTCTAATGTATACGCACAACTGTTACTTACGTTTCGGTTGTGCGTATCGATTAAAACAAAGTATTTCGTTATAACAACAAGTGCCAACTGGCACAAATCGCTAAAGTTCAGTTCGAGCTTCATAAGCGTCATCCCTCTCTCCGTGTTGGATTGAGGGATTTTTTCATATTCAAGAAATGTTCCCTCACACGGTACACCGAAGTGTATCTGAGGGCTGAACCGTCCACCGTTATGGTAGCACCCGAACCGCTATCACGTTTCTTTTAAATTCTACCAGAAATTCTTTTATCTGGCAAGTTTTATATTCACACAGAAAAAACCGGCAACATTGCCGGTTTTCCGTATCAGTTCAATTCTTCAAAATGCAAGCAGCAATTTATAATTTTCTCGAATAACATCTCCCGTGTCTCCGTTTGGTAAGATATTCCAAACCGTTTGCACCGTATACAGCTTCACATGCAGGCGAGACGTGTACGCTGCATAAGCATGCACTTCTGCACCGGACAAATGGTCTTCTGTTTGCTTCTCGTCATAGGTCAAAAGTTCAGTCATATTGTATGTTTTTATCTCACCGCGTTTTATCCACTTTTCTTTTTCGGTTTCAAATTTTGATTTTGTCATAAAATTTCACTCCTATCAATAGCACTATAAATAGGCAGAGCTGTTTCTATATCGAAACAGCTCTCATTTTTTAATAAATTAGATATTGAACAGTACCATTCCAGAAGATGCTTTAAACTACAATATGCTCACGAAAGATTCCCGTACTTATCACAAGTAATTTTCACCGTAAGCGTTCGGGAAGTCGCATTGACTTTAACAGTTCCCGTACCAGTCGCTGTTGCGCCGCTATATGTAGCACTTTTTGTTACATACGAAGCCGAACTATCGTAGACCGTAACAGACGTGCTGGCCCCGGTTGCTTTTGCACTCGAACCATAAGTATAGTTAAATTGTCCCGTCAGTGTTACAGCAAAATAAGCTTTATTGTTCGAACCATAGTAAGTACTGGTTTTTGAGCCACTTTTTCCGGTGCGCGCAAATGGGTTGTCAGTATTCACTGTTAACTCCGTTACCACATACGAACCATCATCAAAATACTCAACATCACGAACGGTCTGCGCGCTTACTTGAAATGTTAAGCACGAGAACAGAAGTACTACACAGAACAGACTGGCCATAACTTTTGTTGCTGATTTTTTCATAACTACTACCTCCAAAATATTCAATACACCTTAGCATCTTCCGGTGGATTGGTAACTTCGCTTGGCACTTCTTCAATATTGTATACCGGCGTTTCAACCGCATATCCGTCCGCAAATTTGCGTTCCTGGATAAACTCATAACCAACATACCCGATTATTACTGCGCACATAACGACAAGGAAAATCACAATTATTCTCTTTGCCGAAACCTTTTTCCTAATTTCCGTTACCTTTAAAAAGCCTTTTGCCGCTTCTTCAGGGGAACCGAACTGTGCTTCGATTTCTTCTCGGCTCAATTCATGCCCATATTCTTCCTCCAAACCGCAAATGTCATCAGAAAGCTGAGAGATCACTCTCTTCTTCACTTTTCTTGAACAGATCAATGCCCTATCCACAGCATCTAAATACCATTCAACACTCGTTTTTGCCATTATTTCATTCACCTTTCGTTCGGGAAAGAATTGCATTAAATCCCTGAATAAACATTTTATGCTCGTGCATCAGCTCTTGCAGCCTCAATTCTCCCGGAGCTTCAAGGTGATATATGATACGTACACGGGCAGAACGTCGCACTGTCCCATCTCTCGAACTATCCACATGCGTTTCTTTGCAGGAAATGTACCCGGTATCAACCAGTCTATATAAAATCGGATACAAAGAAGCTGTTTTAACCGTTAAAAGGCCATCGCTCTTTTCTTCCATAAGCTGTGCAAGCTGATACCCGTGCGCATCTTGCTCCCGCAATAGCAGCAGCACAAGAAGCTCAACGGATCCATTTTTAAAAATATCCACAGCCATAATCTTCATCCTCTCTTAGCAAAATTATAGCAAAACTTATTCTAAATTTCAATATTTAAAAATAAAATAATATATTGACAAATAAACATATATGTGCTAATTTAATGTCAGATAGTTCGACATGCACCTATTTAGCTCGATATATAATATAATTATGTGCAATTTGTCAAACAGGTAGACGTAATGAATTGCCGGCCGGTACATTCTTTATGATAAAACTCTTTTAGGGGGAATAATTCATGATCAAAAAACGTATTGCCGCTGTCTTAGCTGTTACTGCAATGCTTGTGTCTGCTATTCCTTTCTCGGTTTCGGCCCACACAAACGACAATTACTTCACAGTTCAGGTATCCAGCACAACTTCTGTCTCTATTGACAGTACCGCTCAGAAAAAAGACAACACGACCAGTTCATATATCCGCTATTCAGGAAAAGATGTTTCTGGCCCCCGTCAGTGGATTGCTACAATATGGGGTGCCAGTGCTAAAAACACCTCGTCTTGGACAGACTGCACAACGTATTATGCAGGCACCAGTACAAAGCGTTCCATTGCGTACATAACTAAGGGAACCAAAGGATACGTCAGGCAAGATGTACGTGAAACATACGGTTCTTCTGCATGGGCACGTGTAGGCGGAAAAGGCTGCGGTTATGCCGCCAGTTATGTAAGTGCCGTCTGGAGCCCTGACAGTGTTGCAGAAAGTGATTGCATAGATTACAACAGTTGATAACTCTGTGGGTAGTGCTCAGACGAATTTTCGGCTGGGCATTACTCTGTTATTAGGTACACGATTATGAAAATTTTTTTTACTATGCTCCTGCTCTTGTCGCTTGTTTTTTCTCTTTCCGCCTGCAACTATAAAGCGATCGACGACGCGCTGCACGATAAAGTGAATGAAACGGCGGAAAAGCTGCAAAACAACGAATCTGTGCCCAGCGGTATGGATGTGATAGAAGATTCCAGCACTGGCACAACGGCATATATTCCCTCCGACGCGACGAAAGACAAAATCGAAATAAAAGATATCGGCGAAAGCTTCCCGTCCCGCATTCCGTATTTGGATGGCGTAGAGTACACATTAAAAGGCTATACCTACTACGAAAGCTTTGCAGATTCCGGTATCTCGCGTGAGGAATTGTCAATCAGCGACGACGAGTATTACGACGACGTGATCTCTCGCTGCGGATTTTATCTCATCGACATGTCCGTAAACTATAACGGGTCTGGGGAATATCCCGAAGAATTCGGCGATTACCCCATTTATTGCGATCTGATCCCGGCGGAAACGGATCGCGATGAATCCGTCAACAACGCCTCCGCGGATGAATTGCTTCAAGACGGTTCCGGCTACGCAGAGAATGTTTACCAAAGCGCACACCCTCCGCTTGACGACCCGGAAGCTGCAAGGCGTTATTGGTATCTGCCCGCTTTGGAATCGGGAGAAACCATGGAATTTCAAATCGGCATTCTGTGCACCAAAAACTACGTGCGAGATCACTGCATTTACCTGTGCGTCGGTAAAGACGATCTTGTAGAATATCCAACCGTGCAGTATTTTACACTTTCTGAACAGGAGGGAGATTCGTGAAAAGACTGCTGCGGTTAGAGCTTAAAAAAGCGCTCAAAAATCGTCTCTTTGTACTATCTGTCTCCATCATGACGCTGTTTGCCGTCTTGAGCGCTGTGTATATGTACCAAAACAACAGCGCGGTTTTATACGGCTTAGTCGGTGAACGCTTTACTGAAAACGGAAAACTCGTCGATAACCCCATGATGTCTCTTTTAAGCTTTTATAACGCATGGGTCGGTGGTGAAAACTTGTCCCTTGCATACTCGGTATTCTATACGCTCTTGCCGGTCGCAGCAGCATTGCCATACGCGTGGTCGTTTTTCTTAGAGCGCAAAACCGGGTATTTAAAAAATGTCGCCACACGCATACACAAAACACGGTATATCACCGCAAAAATGATTGCGACGTTCCTCTCCGGCACATTGACGGCATTGATCCCTCTCTTGATCAATATCGCACTCATCAGCGCAACACTGCCGGTCTTTCAGCCGGAGGTCAACTACGTCGTTTATACGCACATCGGCTTCGGCGATCTTTGGGCTGACCTTTACTATACCTATCCTCTGCTGTACCTCACCCTGTTCGTACTTTTAACGGCACTTTTCTGCGGCTTGTTTGCGCTGCTCAGTTTTGCTGTATCGTTTTATATTCACAACCGTGTGGCACTGCTGTTTACGCCGTTTTTGCTGTTTCTCGGTTTACAATACGTTGAAAACAGCATTGCAAGCCAGACCAGTGCTTGGTCGGTCGAAACCGTTCCCATGAGCTTCCTGCACACGACTGCACCGCTGCTTTTGGAAGACAGCCGTGTCATTTTCGGTGAAGCCGCCCTTTTCCTGCTGTTCTCTGTGGGAACGATCCTTTTGCGAGGTCGTTATGACGAAATTTATTAAGTTCCTGCGTTACGATCTGAAAAACGGTATTCTCTCCGCTTGGAAGCATTATCTGCTAGCCTTGGTATTTTTTCTGTGCATCGGCGTCGATTTTCTGTACCGATGCGCCGTATTTCAGCCAAAACAAAATTTCACACTCGGCGATTTTGCCGCCTATGTTTTTGCCGGTATGCGAAAATATGTGCCCAACATCTACGATTCCTTCCGTTTTCCGGCTCTGTGGGTGCTCCTGTTCGCTCTGATCTTATACGGCACGCTGCGTTATACCGATGAAGACATGCGCGGCTTTGGACAGCACACTATGCTACACTCTGCAAGCCGCAACGCATGGTGGTTTTCAAAATGTGCTTGGAACGCGCTTTCAGTGCTCACCTTTTTCCTGCTTCTCTGGGTCGTCATGCTTCTGTTTGCGCTCTGCGGCGACCTGCAATTTTCTTTTGAGATTTCGCCGTATATAGATTTGTTCTTAGATGCCGGAGAGGTGCGCATACCATCTGTGGAATGGTCGCTGACACTCGAGCTTTTTATATTACCGCCCATGGTGGCAATCGCACTCAGCATGGTACAAATGACGCTTTCCTTATTCATGAAGCCCGTTTTCAGTTACATTTGCTCTCTCGTTTACTTGTTGGCCTCGGCGTATTATACGTCTCCCGCTTTACTCGGAAACTACGCCATGGTTCTGCGCAGCGAACAAGTCATGGAAAACGGCGTGTCGCCAACAGTTGGCGTTTTGTACGCCACCGTGCTCACTGTATTGAGCGCAGCGCTCGGCCATATGCTGTTCAGAAGGCACAATATACTCGGCAAGGAGGAAACATAATGGCAGAAATCGTACTTGACCATGTAACGAAAAAAATTCACGGCAGCACCGTTGTCGATGACATATCCATATCTTTTGCTCCGGGCGTTGTATCCGGGCTGAAAGGTGTAAACGGCTCTGGCAAAACAATGCTGATGCGTCTCATAGCGGGCCTCATCTATCCCACAAGCGGAGAAGTGCGTATTGACGGCAAGGTGATCGGCCGTGAGATCACTTTCCCGGAAAGCATCGGTGTTTTGATCGAAAACCCGGCGTTTCTCGGCAATTATTCTGGCTATGAGAATCTTGAGATGCTTTCCTCCATTCGCGGTTTAGTCGATGTGGTACGCATCCGTGAGGTTCTGGAAATGGTCGGCCTATCCGAAGATGCCAATAACAAATACAAAACATAGTCACTCGGCATGAAACAGCGGCTTGGCATCGCAGCTGCGATCATGGAAAAGCCGGACATCTTGGTACTGGACGAGCCAACCAACGCGTTGGACGATTCCGGCGTAAAACTTGTGCATGATATTATTTTAAGTGAAAGGGAACGCGGCGCAGCAGTAATCGTTTCCTGCCATGATTTTTCTCTGCTGCGATCCGTTGCGGACGTTGTGTATTGCTTAGATAACGGTAAACTGACAGCACAGTACACAGCAAAGGAGCTTTCTGAAAAATTGAAACTGGAGGAAAGCATATGAAAAAGTGTGTGAAAATCGCACTTTCTGCGTGCCTTGCAGCCGCCTTGCTCGCCGTCTGGGGAGTCTCCTTCGCAAATGCCAATAACGTGCCCTATAGACCCATGAGCGAATACTACAAAACCGGCAACGATGTGGAGATCGGCCTCAACTTTTTCGACGTCGCCGCAGAAAATCCGGACGGCTATATCATCCGCGTAAACAATGCCACCGTACGGGATTACCGCACCTATTACGAATCACTCGGCGGCACAGTGGATGAAGAATCCTTCACCTCCATAGGTGCTTCCGTGCCCAAATACGTGTACGACGTGGAAGTCACCTTGACAAACACCAATAACACAGACGGTCTCATTTATCTGAACCGCTACGAGCTGCAATGCGGCGCTATGACCATGCCGGTCGATTTTGAAATTTGGAATCTTCTGACCCCGCAGCTCGAAGGTAACGCCGTCTTCCGCCTAAAACCCGGCACAACAGAAGTCATTCATTTCCCATTCGTAGAACAGCCGATGAACAGCATGACCGACCCTGAAAAGACCAATAAAACCATTGAAACCGGCACGTTCTACCTCTGCGTTTCCTATTGCCCAACACGAAAACTCATCGAGCTCAATAACGTGAAATACGAATAAGCCTATGCAACAAATTGTCTTAGAACAAAACCGGCAACATTGCCGGTTTTTGTTTTTCTTTCCTTTCACTGCTAAACTGAATTAACCCTAACGGGAATTTTTATCTAACAGGAGAGGTTTACAATGGAAAGAAAAGTCTGCACCATCGGAGAATGGCTGGATGTTTGGTATGAGGTATACGCCGTGCCGGAATATGCCTCGAAAACGCTCGAAATCTATCGGGATGCCCGAAAGAGGTTATCGCGGCGTTTCCCGGAAATCGAAAACACGCTGCTCACCGAGCTGCTGCCGGTCACGTTTCAAAAAGCCTTGAATGACCTATCATCTTTACGGCATATCAAGTCGCTTTATAACTTGGCCTATCAAACCGCAATCAAAAACCACCAGTGTACAGAAAACCCGATCAGCGGCGTCACCGTCCCCAAAAAAGCCTCGGAAAAAGTCGTCAACGGACTTTCGCGTGAAGAACAGCAAGCGTTTGAAGAAGCTGCAAAGCAACTTACGATTCGAGATCAGTTCATTCTGCAAACCTTTCTTCTGACCGGCCTGCGGCGCGGAGAGCTGCAAAACCTGCGCTGGCAGGACTGGGATAAAAAAGCCAAGGTTTGCGCGTTGAAAAAAGCAAAACCGAAAACGGCATTCGCAGCGTGCCGGTGATTCCCGAAGTCGCCCTTATGCTCACACATCTGCAAGGCTGGGCTAAGCGCTGCAGCTCTAACCGATACATATATTGGCTCTTTGAGTTCCCTATGTCAACTTTTATTGTACAACACCAGTTGGAGGCGAACTGGATGTATTATAGCCCGTGTCGGTCTTGTCCTCGAATGGAATGACGGGCACGCCTTCGTTGCGGCATACCTGCGCGAGGTACGCGGCGTCCTGTGCGTCGCCGAAAGGCACGCATACGGTGTCGGGCGACCACATCGCCTCTGATTCTGTTTTGAGGTTCAGCCCGGCACTCTGATGGTGTCGTCTGATTTGCTCCTCGATAAGTCTTTCGCTGGTGCACAACAACAGTTCGCCGATGCCAATGCCGAGGCGACAAAAGACAGAAAAAGCCCCGAAGCCAACGGCTTCGGGGGCCAAGGTGATGCATATCACGATTCTCTCTGTCTTTCAAAAGTAGCAAATTTGTTCTCATTGATTGTATAGGATGCCGGTTTTCCACGGGTTGCGTACAAGATGCGCATTTTTATACTAAAAACTGGTGTTTTTCAAGGATAACAATCAAATATATAATGGGGTGCAGACAAAAGATTGGATCAAATTCTATAATAGCCCAAAGCTTTGCCCGCACCCCTTTATAAAGCTCAATGTCCCCAGCTCAGCTAGCCTAACTGTTCGACTTAATCGCCCTTACGGGATTTCCACCAATAATGCTTCCTGCAGGGAAAGATTTTGTAACCACAGCCCCAGCAGCAACTACGGTATTATCTGCAATAGTTACGCCGGGCAGAATAATCACCCTCGCTCCGATCCATACATTGGTTCCAATGGTGACGGGTTTAAACTCCTCGTATCCCTGTTTTCTAAATGGTACCTCCGGTGTTATTTGATGTTTATGATTTCTTGTGTAAATAAGGCAATACGGTCCCATCATAACCTTGTCGCCAATGGTAACATGCTCCGGAACATGGGCATTTACTCCGACTCCGGAATGATTACCAATCTTCAGCTACGACGGGTGTCTTTGACGATGGCAAGGCGGGCAGGCTCGTTATAATTCTTTTTCCAGACGCCACAAGACTGTCATATCCTTGCAACAAACCGTCGGATGGTTTCGCAAAAATAAGAAAATTCCTTCTTTCGAAAAAAGCAGACCAGATAAATCAGATTCGGCACCACAATGCAAATTATCATTTTAATCAAAAGTCCTGCAATACCTCCCAATCCTACCAGATTGCACAACCAGTAAGTCAATCCTCCAGCCACAGCCGTCACTGCCATGAACACACCGTACTCCTTGAAGTACAGTCTCACCGGAGCATGGAGTCCATCCCGGTACAGCACCAGAGGCTCGATCCACAAATTCGTGGCCAGCGAGCTGACCACGGTACCCAGCAGAATGCCCAGCACACCCAAGCGAATACCCAACACAATGGAAACCACCAGATTGATGCCGGCCTCGGCGATGGGCTTATACCGATCCTGCCAATACAGGCCGAATGCACTCTTGGTCACATTGACCGGTTGACGCAGGCCATACAGCAGAAATTTCAGACAGATCACAAGCTCCACCGTAACGGGGAAGCAATAGCTCTCCCCTACCCACACGGTGATAAAGGGTGTCAGCAGGCACATCAGGCACACCGCACAGAATCCGAATACCCACATGGAGACGAAATTGATTCGATTGAATATCTGGAGCTTTTTCTCGTCAGACTCCGTCACGCCCACATTGCCCACGCTAGCACTGATGGCACTGAATACGATCTTCACCGCAGACTCCAGGGTGGAAGTGATCATCAGGTAGTTGGAATAGATGCCCACCGAAGCCAGATCTACCAACCGTGCCATCAGCAGGTTGTCCGTTCCGTTGACCAGAACATACCCCACTTTGTGGTACAGCATCGCACGGATATTGCGCTGAATGGGAGCAGTCAGATCCTTCGACAGCTTTTCCTTTTCCTGAATTTGGAGGAAAGGGTACAGGTCATTAGCTTTTTTGGTGAGCAGCAAATTCTCCGCCATGGTAAAGACAATCATCAGGGAAATATACAGGAAATAATTCCCGGTGATCAGCAGACCAATGGTCTGCACCACATTCAGGGCAATGGCACAACCATAAGTATATCCGGAAACAATGTACTGCTTCTGATCCGCAATGATCAGCGTACGCTTGTAGGTATTCAGGTAGGAAAGTGCCGAGTTCAGCACAAACAGAACATAAATCAGCCGGATACCGGGGATATCGGGGAGATCCTTG
>ENA-ORTU01001984-ORTU01001984.1-human-gut-metagenome-genome-assembly--contig:-NODE-1984-length-19588-cov-3.374853_pt1 | contig 19588 bp, 16 predicted proteins | sample MGYA00241910_ERZ509184 | MGnify/ENA primary metagenome ERZ509184 (study PRJEB26280, sample SAMEA2338847) | human gut metagenome | biome: human gut; feature: human-associated habitat; material: faeces... | reverse complement strand
GGATATGGTCGGAATCCAGAACCTTGGTCTTTGTATTATCATTTTCAGTATTCTGATCTATCTTTGTATGACTCCTCTGCAGATCAAACAGCAGAAGTTTTCTAAACTGAGTGCGATCATGCAGCCTGAGATTCAGAAAATTCAGAAGAAATATCAGGGTAAAAAAGATCAGGATTCTATGATGAAGATGCAGGAAGAAACACAGGCAGTATATCAGAAATATGGTGTATCTGCGACAGGAAGCTGTGTACAGCTTGCTATCCAGCTGCCGATTCTGTATGCTCTGTATCAGGTAATCCAGAACATTCCTGCATATGTTGGCAGTGTTTACAATGTATTCAATGGTGTCTGCACAAAGATCCTTGCAGTAGATGGATTTACAGATATCATCAATAATTTTATTACAGATAACAAAATGACACGAGTAAGACAGGTTACAGATAATGCGGATTCTATCGTAGATTTCCTGTATGCTCTGTCTCCATCACAGTGGAAATCCTTACAGGATATCAGCCAGTTTTCTGGATTTTCAGATCAGATCAGCAAGACTGCTTCTGAAATTCAGAAGATGCAGACATTTGGTGTTCTGAACATTGCTGATCAGCCACTGAGTTATATCAAAACAGGATCACTGATCCTTATTATTGCAGCTCTTGCAATTCCGCTTCTTTCATGGGCTACACAGATGCTGAATCTGAAGCTTATGCCACAGGCAGCGACGCAGAATGGCAATGATGATAACAATGCCATGGCAAGTTCCATGAAGACGATGAACACAGTAATGCCTCTTATGTCCGCATTCTTCTGTTTTACCTTCCCGGTAGGTCTTGGTATTTACTGGATCGCCAGTGCGGTAGTAAGAAGTATTCAGCAGCTGCTTATCAACCGCCATCTGAATAAGATGAATATCGATGACCTCGTAAATGAAAATATGAGAAAAATGGAAGCCAAGAGAGCAAAAGAAGGACTTCCGCCTCAGAAGATCACAAACCAGGCTCATCAGAGTGCCAAAAATATCAATAAAGTAGAAAAAGGCATGAGCGGTACTGATGAAGCAAATCGTGCAAAAAAAGTAGAAGAAGCTTACAAGAATGCATCTCATGCAAAAGCCGGAAGTATCACAGCCAAGGCAAATCTTGTAAGAGATTTCGAAGAACGTAATAAGAAGAAATAAGGAAAGGAAGGTCGGGTTTTTACTATGGATGAATATATGCAGTTTTCAGCCAAAACAAAGAACGAGGCAATTACAAAGGCATGTATTGAACTGGGTGTATCCAGTGATCAGCTTGATATTCAGGTAGTCAGCGAAGGAAGTTCCGGATTTTTTGGAATCGGAAGTAAACCGGCAATTATCAAAGCTCGTAAAGTAGATGATAATTCTGAAGAAAAAGAAATCGAAAAAATCGTTGATTCTGTTAAAATTAATGCTTTTAAAGAAGATACCGTAAAAGAAACACAGAAATCTGCACCGAAATCCGTTTCCAGACAGAACGATGTGAAACCGGAGACTAAGACAGAAACCGCAAAAGCATCAAAAGAAGAAAAACAGCCGAGACCTGCAAAAGAAAAACCTGCAAAAGAGAAACCGGTAAAAGAACAGAAAGAAAGACCGGCGAAAGAAAAACAGGTAAAAGCATCAAAACCGATCGAAATCATTACAGATCCGGAAGAAATCAAAGATATTGAAGAGAGAGCAGTTGTATTCCTTCGCGATGTATTTGGTTCCATGGATCTTGGAGAAGTTCAGATCACTTCAAAATACAATACAACAGACGGTTGTCTGGAAGTTGATTTTGAAGGAGAAGATATGGGCATCCTTATCGGTAAGAGAGGACAGACACTGGATTCTCTCCAGTATCTGACAAGCCTTGTTGTAAATAAAGGCAAATCCGATTATATCCGTGTCAAACTTGATACAGAGGATTACAGAAGACGTCGTAAAGAGACTCTGGAAAACCTTGCAAGAGGAATTGCCTACAAGGTGAAAAAGACCAGAAAACCTGTTGTACTTGAGCCGATGAATCCATATGAAAGAAGAATCATCCACTCTGCACTGCAGGGAAATAAATTTGTTGAAACAGTCAGTGAAGGTGAGGAACCTTACCGTCATGTAGTTGTTAAATTAAAAAGATATTAATATATGAATCTAAAAAAGATGTTATTCTAGGTGAAAGCGTGAATAACACGTCTTGACGTGTGTGCTTACCTGGGGTAACATCTTTTTTGTAAAGTTCTGAAAGCAATCGATTTTGTAAAAATAAATATTAAAATATCTGTGTTAACAGATATTACCATGGAGGAAATATGGACGCAACAATTGCAGCAATCTCTACAGCAATGAGTGCTTCAGGTATTGGTATTGTCCGTATCAGTGGCGAAAATGCTATGGATGTGATCGCGAAGATCTATCGTTCCAAAAACGGAAAAAAAGATATTCATACAGTCGTCAGCCATACCATTCATTATGGATTTATCTATGATGGAGAAGAAGTTGTAGATGAAGTACTGGTTATGATCATGAGAGGACCTCACACATATACGGGTGAGGACACCGTAGAAATAGATTGTCATGGCGGTGTATATGCCATGAAACGTGTTCTGGAAACTGTCCTGAAAAATGGTGCGGTGATCGCAGAACCGGGAGAGTTTACAAAAAGAGCATTTCTGAACGGAAGGCTGGACCTGTCTCAGGCAGAGGCAGTTATGGATGTCATTCAGGCAAAGAATTCCATGGCACTCAAAAGTTCTGTCGAACAGTTAAAGGGTTCTGTACAGCGGGCTGTTAAAGAAATTCGTGCAAGACTGCTTCACCAGATTGCATATATAGAAACGGCACTGGATGATCCGGAACATTTTGACCTCACAGACTATCCACAGGAACTGCAGAAAATTGTGGAAAAAGAGAGTGAAAATATCAGTGAACTGTTGAAAACAGCGGACGATGGAAGAATGATACAGGAAGGAATCAAGACGGTTATCCTTGGAAAACCAAATGCAGGAAAGTCATCTCTTCTGAATTTTCTGGTTGGAGAAGACCGGGCAATCGTTACAGAAATTGCCGGAACGACAAGAGATATTCTGGAGGAATATATTTCTCTGAACGGGATCACGCTTCGCGTGATCGATACCGCTGGAATCCGTGAAACGGAAGATGTTGTCGAAAAGATCGGAGTCGGTAAGGCAAAACAAATGGCGGAAAACGCAGATCTGATCCTTTATGTTGTGGATTCTTCGCTGCCGCTGGATGATAATGACCGCGAGATCATGGAATTACTTTCCGGACGGAAGAGTATCGTAATTTACAATAAAACAGATCTTGAGGCGGCTGTTGATATTGAAGAATTAAAGGAAAAAACAGGAAGCCCGGTCATTCCGGTATCCGTTGTGGAAGAAACCGGGATCAGCCAGCTAGAGGACGAGATCAAGCGGATGTTCTTTCATGGGGAGCTTTCTTTTAACGATGAGGTATATATTACAAATGCCCGTCATAAGGCCGCACTTGAAGAAGCAAAAGAGAGCCTGAAGCTTGTAATGGACAGTATTGCTATGGGAATGTCCGAGGACTTCTTTTCCATTGACCTGATGAATGCGTACGAGAGTCTTGGACGCATAGTGGGTGAATCTGTGGGAGAAGACCTCGTAAACGAGATTTTCAGCAAATTCTGCGTTGGTAAATAAGAAGGGAAGATAAATAATGGAGACAAAAACACTGGAAAAAACCTGTGATATTGTTGTAGTAGGAGCGGGACATGCAGGCTGTGAAGCATCACTTGCCTGTGCACGTCTGGGGCTGGATACAGTAATGTTTACGGTAAGCGTAGACAGTATTGCCTTAATGCCATGTAACCCGAATGTCGGCGGCAGCTCCAAGGGACATCTGGTAAAAGAACTGGATGCGCTTGGCGGAGAGATGGGAAAAAATATCGACAAAACTTTTATTCAGTCAAAGATGCTGAACAGTTCCAAGGGACCGGCAGTTCATTCACTGAGAGCACAGGCAGACAAACAGGCCTACAGCACAGAGATGAGAAAGACTCTGGAAAATCAGGAAAATCTGACCATTAAACAGGGAGAAGTCACAAAGCTTCTCGTGGAAGAAGGCAAAATTACAGGAGTGCAGCTTTATTCAGGTGCAGTTTATCACTGCCAGGCAGTTGTACTCTGTACAGGAACGTACCTGAAAGCAAGATGTATCTACGGTGATGTCAGCAATTATACCGGACCAAATGGACTGCAGGCGGCCAATTATCTGACAGATTCACTCAAAGAGCTTGGAATCGAGATGTTCCGCTTCAAGACAGGAACACCGGCACGAATTGCCGGAAATACGATCGATTATTCCAAAATGGAAGAGCAGTTTGGCGATGAAAGAGTAGTTCCATTCTCATTCTCAACGGATCCGGAGTCTGTACAGATCCAGCAGAAGTCCTGCTGGCTGACTTATACAAACGAAAAAACGCATGAGATCATCCGTAATAATCTGGACCGTTCGCCATTGTATTCCGGTATGATTGAAGGTACCGGACCGAGATACTGTCCATCTATCGAGGACAAGGTCGTTCGTTTTGCGGATAAAAAACGTCATCAGGTATTTATTGAACCAGAAGGACTTTATACGAATGAAATGTATATTGGAGGTATGTCCAGTTCTCTTCCGGAAGATGTACAGGATGAAATGTACCATTCTGTTCCGGGACTGGAACATGCAAAGATTGTTAAGAACGCCTATGCAATTGAGTATGACTGCATCAATCCACGGCAGCTGTATCCGATGCTGGAATTCAAAAAGATCAAAGGCCTGTTCAGTGGCGGACAGTTTAACGGAAGCTCCGGATATGAAGAAGCAGCAGCACAGGGGCTGATTGCCGGAATCAATGCAGCCATGGAGGTAAAAGGCCGGGAACAGCTGGTTCTGGACCGTTCCGAAGCTTATATTGGAGTACTGATCGATGACCTGGTTACAAAAGAAAACCATGAACCGTATCGAATGATGACAAGCCGTGCAGAATATCGTCTTCTGCTGAGACAGGATAATGCAGATCTTCGTCTCCGTAAAAAAGGATATCAGGTTGGTCTGATCGATGAAGAAACATATCAGGCAGTTCTTCGAAAAGAAGAGGCAATTCAGAAGGAAATCGAGCGTACCGAACATGCAACGATCGGCGGAACACCGGAGGTCCAGAAATTGCTGGAAGAAAAAGGAAGTACACTTCTGAAATCCGGAACAACGATTGCAGAACTGATCCGCAGACCGGAACTGAACTATGAAGATCTGGCACCAATTGACAAAGAAAGACCGGAGCTTCCATGGGATGTGAAGCAGCAGGTAGAGATCAATCTGAAATATGAAGGATATATCAAGAGACAGCTGAAGCAGGTAGAGCAGTTCAAAAAACTGGAAGCAAAGAAAATTCCGGAAGACCTGGATTATGAAAAGGTTGGCAGTCTTCGTATCGAAGCAAGGCAGAAACTGGAAGAATACCGTCCAATCTCTATCGGACAGGCATCTCGTATTTCAGGCGTATCTCCTGCGGATATCTCTGTACTGCTGGTTTATCTTGAACAATACAGAAGAAATTCAAATTCCTGAGAATAGGAGGATATAATATTGTCTTATGATCTGAAAGTACTGGAGCAAGGGTGTGAAGAACTCGGAATTGCTCTGAATGATACACAGAAACAGCAGTTTATTGCTTTTTATGAATATCTGGCAGAAAAAAACAAGGTCATGAACCTGACTGGTATTACCGAGTTTCAGGAAGTGCTGGTAAAGCATTTCCTGGACAGTCTTGCCTGTGTGAAAGCAGTAGATATGACAAAAGTCAGCAAAATTATGGATATCGGAACAGGAGCCGGATTTCCGGGAGTACCACTTAAGATTGCGTTTCCGCATCTGGAAGCCTGTCTTCTTGACTCATTGAAGAAGAGAGTTAATTTTCTCGAAGAAACATTTGCTCTTCTGAAACTGGAAAATATTACTGCAATTCATGGCAGGGCAGAAGAATTTGCCAAAAATAAAGCATACCGTGAGCAGTATGATCTGTGCGTATCCCGCGCGGTTTCCAATCTGGCTACGTTGTCTGAGTACTGTCTTCCATATGTAAAAGTGGGCGGAAATTTTATTTCTTACAAGTCTGGCACGGTTCAGGAAGAACTGCAGCAGGCAGAAAAAGCAGTTAAGATCCTCGGCGGCAAGATTCAGGATGTGGTTTATTTTAATCTTCCGGATTCTGAAATCCAGCGTTCTCTCGTTGTGATCGAGAAAATGAAACCAACACCGGGCCGCTATCCGCGTAAGGCAGGAACACCACTGAAAGAGCCTCTTTCATAAACAGAAACTGTTTTTAGAAAAACTATTTCAAAAATACGTTTTATTTTCACAAAATCATCACAGATTTATCCAATTTTTATCACAACTTCCTCATAGAATATTTTCAGAGCAGACGTTAAAGCCGGCTCATGATGGAAGATGCTTCCAGGTACCCCCTATCTCTGTTTCACCTGGAGGCATCTTTTGTTTTGTATTTCTATTTTATAAAAATCACAGAATAAAAAGTTCTGTTAACAGAAAAAGGAGGAGAGACTTGTGATTGAAGTAAACAATCTGGTCAAACGCTATGGAGACCATACGGCAGTTGACCACCTTTCTTTTAAAATTGAGAAAGGCAAAATCTACGGCTTTCTGGGGCCAAACGGAGCTGGTAAATCTACGACTATGAATATGATTACTGGTTATATAGCATCTACGGAGGGAACGGTAACCATTGATGGTCATGACATACTGGATGAACCGGAGCAGGCAAAAAAATGTATCGGCTATCTGCCGGAGATGCCGCCTCTTTATTTCGACATGACAGTAGGCGAATATATGAATTTCGTTGCTGATCTCAAAAAAATCCCAAAAGATCAAAAAAAATCCATGGTAGAAGAAGTCATGGAAATGGTAAAGATTACCGATATGAAAAACCGTCTGATCAAGAATCTGTCCAAAGGTTACAGACAGAGAGTTGGACTTGCACAGGCAATTCTTGGTTATCCGGAAGTAATCATCCTGGATGAGCCAACCGTAGGTCTTGACCCGAAACAGATCATTGAGATCCGTGATCTGATCAAGAGCCTTAAGAAGAAACATACGGTTATTTTAAGTTCGCATATTCTGTCAGAAGTCAGTGCTGTCTGCGATTATGTATTGATCATTTCTCATGGAAAACTGGTTGCCAGTGATACACCGGAAAACCTTGGTAAACTTGCAGAAGGTTCCAATACCTTAAATCTGCTTGTGAAAGGTGATAAAGATCATATTCGCATTGCACTTGGACAGATCAGTGATATCAAAGATATTAAGATAGAGGATGCAAAGGAAGAACATGCATGGAATGTAATGCTTTCTACAAAAGAGGATATGGATATCCGTGAAGAGGTGTTCTTCAAAATGGCAGATGCACACTGCCCAATTCTGGAAATGCAGTCGAAGAAAGTATCTCTGGAGGAAATCTTCCTTGAACTGACTGAAGATGATAAGAAGAAAAAGAACGAAAAAGAGACAGACAAAAAGGAGGGGGAAAATAAATGATCGCAGTATATAAAAGGGAGCTGAGAAGTTACCTTACTTCTATGCTCGGTTACCTGTTCATATTTTTTATCCTGCTTCTGACAGGTATTTATTTTTCAGCATATCAGCTTGGAGCAGCATATCCGCGTTTTGAGTACACATTAAGTGCACTGACCTTTGTATTTCTGATCAGTGTACCGATCCTTACCATGAGAGTTCTTGCAGAAGAACGTAAACAGAAAACAGATCAGCTGCTTCTTACAGCACCGGTGTCTATTGAAAAAATTGTTTTTGGTAAATATTTTGCACTGGTTACGATCTTTGCGATTCCGATGCTGATTATGTGTCTGTATCCACTGCTCATGACAAAATTCGGAACAGTATCTCTGGGAGCAGCATACACTGCGATCCTTGGATTTTTCCTTCTGGGATGTGCAAATCTTGCAATTGGTGTGTTTATTTCCTCATTGACAGAAAGTCAGGTAATTGCGGCAGTACTGACATTTGTTATTCTGTTTGCTTTTTATATGATGAATGGAATTTCCTCTTTCTTCTCAGAAGGAGCACTTTCTACCTGTGTTACATTTGGACTTCTGATTCTGGCAGCCGCGATCATAATCTATACAATGATCAAAAACTTCCTGATCTCAGCAGTCATCTGTGTAGTTGGTGAGATTGCCCTGGCAATTGTGTATGTTGTAAATTCCAGCTTCTTCTCAGGCGGAATTCAGAAAGTGCTGGATATCTTTAACCTGAGCAGTCACTTTGACAACTTTGCAAATGCAATCTTTGATGTCAAAGGCATTTTGTATTTCCTGTCTGTGATTGCAGTCTGCCTGTTCCTGACTGTACAGTCGATTGCCAAGAGACGTTGGAATTAAGGAGGTGGGAGACAATGAAATTTACGGAAAAACTGAAAGCAAAGAAAGCAGATAAGATTGAAAATCCGGCAAAAGAGACAGCCAAAAAAGAAAAGAAACCTTTAAAACAGAAAATAAAGGATTCCATGAATAAAAAATACATCAAGAACGGTTCTTACAGCGTTGTGATCAGTGCAGTATTTATCGTAATCGTTCTTGTAGTCAATATGATCGTTGGTTCCCTTCCATCTAAATATACAGAAGTGGATGTCAGCGAACAGAAACTTTACAGTATCGGGGATGACACAAAGAAATTCCTGAAAGATCTGGACAAAGATGTGACCATTTATCAGGTCGTACAGAGCGGTTCTGAAGATGAAACAATTAAAAAGTTACTTGAGAAATATGAAGAAGGATCAGATCATATTAAAGTAGAACAGAAAGATCCTGTTGTAAATCCGAAATTTACGTCAGAATATACCAGTGATGATGTTGCTGCAAACAGCCTGATCGTGGTATGTGGTGACAGAAGCAAAGTTGTAAATTACAGCAGTATTTATGAATCTTCGATTGATTATAATACGTATCAGTCCACAACGACAGGATTCGATGGAGAAGGACAGATCGACAGTGCTATTTCCTATGTAACTTCCGAAGACCTTCCGGTTCTTTATACACTGGATGGACATGGTGAAAAAGACCTGGATTCTACTCTTCAGGAAGATATCCAGAAAGCAAATATTGATATTAAATCTCTGAACCTGATCACAGAAGAAAGTGTCCCGGATGATGCTGCGTGCCTGCTAATCAACGCACCAACTTCCGATATTTCCGAATCTGAGAAAGATGCGATCATTGATTATCTTGAAAATGGCGGAAAAGCTATGATCTTCTCTGATTATACAGAAGAATCCATGGATAATTTTGATGCGGTTCTCAAGAACTATGGAGTAGAGAGAACAGAGGGTATTGTAATTGAAGGCGATTCACAGCATTATGCGCAGATGCCTTATTATCTGGTACCGACAGTCAACAGCACCGATGCAGTCTCTGATTTTGCATCCAAAGGTTATTATGTTCTGATGCCTTATGCACAGGGAATCAAGAAGACAGATGATGTCAGAGATACCGTTACGATCAACAGTCTTCTGACAACTTCTGACAGTGCTTATTCCAAAGTGGATGTCAACAGTGGAACAATTGATAAAACAGATGATGATATTGACGGACCATTTGATCTCGGTGTAAGTATCACAGAAACACTGGATGATGACAAAGAGACACAGATCGTTTATTATACTTCTTCAAATCTGATGGACAGCCAGATCAACCAGATGGTATCCGGTGGAAATGAGCAGATGATCATGAGTTCTCTGAGCTGGATGTGCAGCTCGGATGAGACATCAACAATTTCTGTTCCATCTAAAAACCTGCAGATTTCCTATCTGACACTGACTGCTTATGATGTAAGCTTCTGGAAGATCATGGTAATGGGAATCATCCCGGTAGTCTTCCTGGTAATGGGATTTATGGTATGGCTGAAAAGGAGAAAGGCATAAATGAAGAAAAAAACAGTCAAACTGGTTTCGGCAGTAGTCGTATTGGGAGTGCTGTGTGCAGCGTATGAAGGCGTAAACTTTTATGTTACCTCACAGGAAGAAAAAGAAACTGAAGAGAATGACACAAGCGTAGATTTGGTAAGTCTGGAGGCAGATGATATAACAGCAGTTTCATTTACCGCAGACCAGAATGAAGTAGAATTTGATAAAAAAGATGATAGCTGGACAGAAAAATCTGATGCGAATTTTCCGGTGAATCAGGACACGGTTGACAGTGCAGTCAAGGGAGTTGCATCCCTGACTGCTGACCAGGAGATTTCAGATGTAGAAGATTTAAGTGAATATGATCTGGATTCTCCACAGAATACGATTACGCTGACAACTGCAGATGGTGATACGACTCTTGAAGTCGGTATGGAATCTTCAAATAATCAGTATTATGTGAAGAAAGCAGATGACGATAATAATGTTTATCTGGTATCCAGTACATCAATAGAGCCATTTATGGGAACTTTATATGATTTCGCAGAGAGTGGAACATTCCCGTCCGTAACATCAGCTACGATCACAGATGTTAAAGTTGATAAAGAGAATGGTTATGAGATTACACAGGATGCAGACAATCTGTTCTGGAATGTATCTGATGGAAAGACTACAGAGAAGGCAGATACTACAAAAGCAGGAACTGTGACATCGGCAGTCGGATCTCTGGCATACGATAAATTTGTAGATTATAACTGCACCGACGATTCCAAGTATGGATTTGACGATCCGTATGCAGTTATTACTGTGAAGTATACCGAGGAAGAAGCTGTAGAGAGCGATGAGGATTCAGAAGAGTCCACAGATGCTGATACAGAAGAAAGCACAACAGATGAAGCGGCTGCAGATACTTCAGAAGATGCGGATGCATCAGACGAAGACTCTTCCGAGGATGAACAGGAAACACAGACGGTAGAGAAGACGCTTACCATTTATGTGGGAGATGAGACCGGCGATGACCGTTATGTGAAAGTAGATGACAGCAAAGAAGTTTACACGATCACGAAAGATTCTCTGACAGATATCCTCGACAGTACAATGTCTGATTTCTACAACCTGTCTGTAAGCTATGTATCGGTTAATGATCTGGATTCCCTGGAGGTACAGAGTGCAGATGGAGATCATACAATAAACGTTGTAACGGAAACCGTAAAGGCAGAAGATGAAGATACCACAGACGATACAGATTCTGATACTACAGATGAAAGCAGTACAGAAACATCGGATGAGAGTTCCACAGATACAGACTCCTCTGATGAAAGTTCTTCTGATGATGAGGAAGAGACTACTACAACAACTTACAAGTTAGATGGCGAAGACCTCGATGAATCCACATTCACGACTTTCTACAATAAACTCATCAACATGACCGCACAGGAACGTCTTACTGAGGAGTATACTCCAGAAGGAGATCCGGCATATACCTTTATCTTTAAAGATAAAGACGGAAAAGAAACTACGGTGAAGTATTATGAATATGATACAAACTTCTATGCGGCATTAGTTGAGGATAAAGTTTATCTGGTGAACAAGATGAATGTAAAAGATCTGGATGAAGCTTATCAGAAGATGGTGAATCCGGATACGGAAGATACCGAAGAAAGTATATCCGATACAGCTACAGAAGAAAATTAAATTTATACGAACCTGCCCCGCGAGTTGCTCGCGGGGTATTTTTTTGTTTGCCAGTGGTAAAAAAATCTTCCTGGTGATAAAATAGAGTCGATTTTATAATAAGCGAGGAATCAGAGATGTTATATTTTTTAAATGATTATTCAGAAGGTGCACATGAAAAAGTCCTTCAGCACCTGATCGATACCAATATGGAGCAGCTTCCTGGATATGGAACCGACCATTACTGTGAAGAAGCAAAAGAAAAGATCAAGAAGGCATGTGGCTGTGAGGACGCAGAAGTCTTTTTACTGACAGGCGGCACGCAGACCAATCAGATTGTCATTGATACGATGTTACAGCCGTATGAGGGCGTTGTAGCGGCTCAGACGGGACATGTCAGTACACATGAAGCCGGTGCGATTGAATTTACCGGTCATAAAGTCCTGACACTTCCGGAAAAGAATGGCAAGATCCGTGCGGCGGATCTTAAGAATCTGGTTGAGACTTTTTACGGAGATGAGAATCATGAGCATATGGTATTTCCGGGATTGGTTTATATTTCCCATCCAACAGAGTATGGAACCCTGTATACAAAGAAAGAACTGACAGAAATTTCAGCAGTGTGCAGAGAATATAAGCTTCCTCTTTTTATGGACGGAGCCAGACTGATCTATGGTCTTGTAAGTAAAGAAACAGATGTGACTTTACAGGACATTGCGAAACTCTGTGATGTATTTTATATCGGAGGAACCAAGGCAGGTGCTTTATGTGGAGAAGCAGTTGTGTTTACTGGAAACAGTATGCCAAAGTATTTTCTTACAAGAGTCAAACAGCATGGAGCCCTGCTTGCAAAAGGCAGACTTACGGGGGTGCAGTTTGATGCGCTTTTTACAGATGATCTTTATCTTGAAATTGGTAAAAATGCTATCGAAACAGCCGCCGTTCTTAAAGCGGGATTGAAAGAAAAAGGATATACATTTTACATAGATTCACCTACTAATCAGCAGTTTGTTGTTCTGGAGAACCGTAAGATGGAAGAATTAAAAAAAGATGTCCAGTTCAGCTTCTGGGAGAAGAAGGATGATACACATACGGTAGTCCGATTTGCAACCAGCTGGGCAACCAGAATGGAAGATGTAGAGAAACTTCTTTCTCTGTTATAGATTGTAAAAAGACCTTTTTTATCGTATAATATAGATATTCAGGTGATGAAAAAAGGGAGGTAGAACATGAAGAAACACAGCAAACGTCTGCTGACTGCAGCAGCACTGGTTATGACAACAACTGCCACTATTCATATTATAAATAAAGTGATCGCAGCATCCGCCTGTCTGAAGGAAATGCTGGACACTGATGTAAGAAACTATTATCATTGGCGCTTTGGTGATATTTATTATACAAAAAAAGGCAAAGGAAGCCCGATCCTTTTGATCCATGATATGCTTCCGGGTGGTTCCGGATATGAGTGGGGTAAGATCGAGGATGATCTTGCACTGGAACATACGGTCTATAACCTGGATCTTCCGGGATGCGGACGTTCTGAGAAGTCAGGAATAACTTATACAAACTTTGTTTATGTACAGGCTATCTGCGATTTTATTAAAAATGTGATCGGAAAGAAGACAGATGTTATCGTGAACGGATATGCAGTATCTTTTGTTGTGATGGCATGTCACAATGAAAAAGATCTGTTCAACAAGATTATGATGGTAAATCCGGTCAGTCTTTCAAGTCTGAAACAGATGCCTGGAAAGAAAGAAAAACTTCTCCGCAGATGTCTGGAAATTCCGGTGTTTGGAACATTGGTTTATCACATGGTCGTATCAAGAGATGCTGTTAATAACGAATTCATTGAGAATTATGCATTTGATCCGTTCCATCCGGACAGAGACCTGCAGGATGCATATTATGAGGCAGCGCACAGAGGCGGCTGTTATGCAAAGAATGTTTATGCAAATAAAGCATCTAAATATATGAATATTGATATTACCCGTGGACTGAAAGAAATCGATAACAGTCTTTATATTGTTGAAGGTGAAGCTGAGAACAATGGGGAAGCAATCATAGAAGCATATCAGAATATCAATCCATCGGTAGAAGCTGTTATGATTAAAGAAACAAAACATTTTCCACATGTAGAAGCACCGGAACAGTTCCTGGAACAGGTTGGAATCTTCTTCTGACAGAGCTGACTGTTTTATAAAAAGGATAAAAGAAAGAACTCATGCTTATGTTGATTTTCACAGTAAAATGTGATGAATAACACAAGAGCATGAGTTCTTTTTTTCTGGAGAAGTGAGGGTACATTGCCCTACTTCTGTCGTTTATATTTCGAAAGAGCCAGAATGACAGAAACAAATGCCAGAGCAAACATAACTTCGATTCCCAGAGATTTCCAGATATCTGTGGCAATATTGCCGGAAACGCTATGATATCTGGCGAGAGTTTCATTGATGTCCTCATACCAGTAGACTGGAAGAAACTGTGCTATTTTAAGTACTTTTTTATCCATAACACTCATTGGTACAAAAACACCGGACAAAAAGCACATGCCAAGAGAAACAATATTGGAAAGTCCATTGAGCATGTTGCTGTTTTTTACAAAAAGTCCGAGCAGATAAGACAGAGACAGCGAGACCATCATCATCACAAAGGTATTCAGGAGATAATAGGTCAGAACACCGGAAGCCAGGAGATCTTTTTGATACATGACAATTGCACCTGTGACGGCGATCAGCCATAAACCGACTCCGATCGTAAACATGGCAAGCAGTCCTTCAAGGTTCTGCCGGCGAATGGAAACGGATGAAGCCTGCATACGTTTCTGGATATCTTCTTTCTGAAAAGCAAGAAGAATATAGCCCATGGAATAGCACAGAACAGCCAGAAACAGATAGGGAACATAACGGAAATAATAGGTATATGCCGGTGTTTCGGAAGTGGTTTCGGTGTCCTGATACATGGAAACCCTGGAAGAAGGCTGTTCCAGAGCGGCTTTTGCAGCTTCTTTCTGAGAAAAACCAGAAGCAATGTATGTGCGCACATTATTCAGCCATGCATTGATCTGCTGGTCTACATAAAATGAAGTATAGGATCCGGGAATCTTTGTGACGGAAATCGGGTTATCCTGTACAATGCAAGTTTTATAGAAATCTTTTGGAATCTGTACAATATATTCTGCATTTCTGTAAAAAAGCTCTTCCTGCATAACAGAAGGATCACTGGAAATCTCAGAAACATTATGGATTGTTTTGAGATAGTCTGTTAAAGCATGAGAAAGAGTACTCTGATCATTATCTGCAACGGCAATATCCACTCGCGCTTTTTCAAAATCTTCCAGATGCTCTTTGCTGGCAGCTGCCTGAAGAGCCATGGCAACGGAGAAAAAAATAACCAGATATATGATCACCAGACCGATATTCTTTTTTAATATTTTCATATAGCCTTTAAATACTGTCATAGCGATTCCTCCTGATCAGTAAAAATGAAGCCATAACAAAAGCAGCGCTCATAACTGCAAGTGTGACAAGATTGCGGTAATAGCGGGCTGTATCATTGTAAACATTGATACAGTAAAATGCATCCGAAATCAGGGCAGCAGGATTGATGCGGTTGATGATCGGAGCATGTTTTTCTACGAGATCTTTCATGTTACTGTTCATGAGTCCTGCAAGAAAACTGCAGACCATGGAAATCGCAAGGATAACAGCAACTTTTATACCTTCACTCAGTTTGCCGAGACTTCCGACAAACAGCCCCACAGAAACACCGATCAGGCTTCCGAACAGTGAAATGATAAGCATTTTTCCTATTTGTCCCTGAAAATCCAGTTTCAGTATGATCCTGAGATAAATGAGTAAAATAATTACATCGGTATATCCGAGCAGAAAGGAAGTAATCTGCTCGGATAAAATCAGTTTGAGTTTATGGGTGGGAGTAACACAACGTCTTGCCGCCAGAGCTGTTAAATTGGCCTGTAACGTGATCGCGGCGCCAAAGCCGATAAAACATCCATACAGGCACGCCATGGCGATCAGAGCGTAAAAAAACTGCGAATTACCATCGATCGTTTTTCCACCCAGGGAAAGTTCCTGTACAAGATCGCGGGTATCTGCCATCTGTGAAAGTCCTTCCAGAATTCCGGAAGGATGTTTTTTCAGGATATTCTGTATCGTGTGCAGGTTGTTATTGTAACTTTCCAGAACAGACTGAAGGATACTTTCCGGAATGCCATGTGCATTAACTGTCAGAGACGGAGTCATTTCATTGTAATAGATACCAGAGATTTCCTTGTTTTTTAAAGCAGTAAGCGCTGCAGATTCATCCATTTCCTGAATGTTCAGAAGATCTGAATTACTTTTTTTAACCTGGTCTATGTAAAAGCTGAACAGTGGATTAGGGCTGGTTTCCTGCACCATAGCTACCTGAACGGTCTCAAAATCTGCATCATTCAGGTTTCCAAATGCAAAAAAGAAGAAGGTACCAAGAATCAGAGGAAAAACAAGCGGCCAGAAGGTCATATTAAAGTTACGTAATTTAACCAGAAGATTATACTTTATTAAATGCAGCATAAAAAATCCTTTCTGTGAATTTATGCATATTCATGTATAAATATACATAAATATTAATCACGAAGTTGTTTTCCTGTAATCTCCAGAAAGACATCATTCAGAGTTGGAAGTTCTGAAAAGACTCTTCCAAAAGTAATGTCCTGGCTCTGAAGGTAGTTCAGAAGACGAATCAGATTATGCTGAGCACCTGTGCAGCGGAGAGAGAGAATCTGATTTTCATAATGCACATCAAAAACATGAGAAAGATTCCTGATATCCTGAAGGTGTTTTTCTTCGAGAAGAATTGCTTCCACTGTGATCGTTTCGCCTGTTTTGATCATTTTCTTCAGTTCCTCAGTGGTTCCGGATGCAATTACCCGTCCGTGGTCCATAATTGCGATGCGGGTACAGATCTGTTCTACTTCCTCCATGTAGTGGGAAGTATAAATGATAGTGGAACCCTGTTCGTTCAGTTTCTGGATACCTTCGAGAATTTTATTACGGCTTTGCGGATCAACTGCAACGGTAGGCTCATCCATAATGATCAGACGAGGCTTGTGAGCGATACCGCAAGCAATATTCAGCCGTCGCAGCAGACCGCCAGAAAGTTTCCCGGGGCGGGTTTTACAGTAATCTTCGAGCCCGACAAACTGAATTGCCTCATTGACCAGTTCTTTGCGGCGTTTTTTATCAGAAACATATAAACCGCAGAAATAATCGATATTTTCATATACTGTCAATTCGTCAAAAACAGCGACATTCTGCAAAACAATGCCAATCTGCTGTTTGACCTGATAACTCTCAGGGGTCATAGGCTGGCCAAAGACTTCGATCGTTCCTTTGTCATATTTTAAAAGAGAGAGGAGACAGTTGATCGCGGTTGTTTTTCCGGAACCGTTAGGGCCAAGCAGACCAAAAATCTCTCCTTCATGAATATCGAGATTCAGATGATTCAGAGCAACCAGATCACCATATCTTTTTACCAGATTTTCTATATGAATCATAATAACTCCTTCCATACAAAAAGTTTAAATCATGCGTATCTGACAGGGGCAGATATGCATAAATATCGGAAGCAGACAAGTGTTTCTTCCTGACTATACTATAAGATAAATTGTGTGAAATACCAAGTGCAGGATGTCACAGAAAAAGGATGACATTTGTCACTTTGAATAAACTGGAATGTGTTATATTATAAATATGTAAAAGAAAAACATAATAAAAGACAGGCAATGAAAGAGAATAAATTCTTTGCAGAAACCTTTAGAATGGAGGAATATGGGATATTTTCAGGATATGGGACTACTGTTTATATATAGTCTGATAGTCCTTTTGTGGAAAGAACCTGACAGGACGCTGATTTTTGCGATTCTCTGGGCGGTAATCCTGATTTGCGGAATCTATTTCATACATGGAAAAAGTACAAAAGTTTTGGTTTGTACAGTATTTGCTTTAATGGCACTTGTAGTGCCTGAAATAGAAATGTTTTATCCGATTCTGATATATGCACTGATAAAAGAAATAAACTGGCAGATGGGACTGGCCATAAGTATGGCAGGGGTAATTCTGCTGGGGAAATATGGGGATATGCACATAGAAATAATGGCAAAATATGTGGTTGGATGTCTGCTTGCGGCTATATTGGAAAGAAAAACTTATAAGTATGATAAAACGGACATTGAATTGCGAAAAACTGTGGATTCAGGAGAAGAAAAAGCACTTCTTTTGTCAGAAAAAAATAAGGCGCTGGCAGAAAAACAGAATTCCGAAATTTATGCAGCAACGCTTCGTGAAAGAAATCGAATTGCAAGAGAAATCCATGATAATGTGGGACATGTGCTGTCTAGAACGATTCTGCTAACCGGGGCCGCCAGAGCCATAAATAAGGATCAGAATCTGGATAGTCTTTTAAAAGGGCTGGATAATTCACTTAATTCTGCCATGGATAGTATCCGCTCAAGTGTGCATGATCTTCATGATGATGCAGTGAATCTTCAAGAAACAATAAAGGGGATTATAACGGACATAAAGATAGAAAATGTAGAATTTGAATACGATATGTCCGAAATAATACCCAGAGAAATAAAATATTGTTTTATCAGCATTGTAAAAGAAGCTATATCGAATGCTATGAAATATAGTTCTGCGACACAGATTAAAATTATTATGAGAGAGCATCCGGCAATATATCAGCTATGCATTGAAGATAATGGAAAAGGCTGCGCAGATTATGACAAAAATACAACAGGAATCGGATTGAAAAATATGCAGGAACGTGTAAATACATTGAATGGAAATCTCCAGATCAATGGCGAAAAAGGATTCCGTATTTTTGTTGTGATTCCGAAACAAAATAGAGCAGAATAGCAGAAAAAATGAGGATTTACAGGAAATGAAAATAGTGATAGTAGATGATGACTGCCTGGTTACAGAGGCTTTGAAAACAATCCTTGAAGTGAATGAAGACGTACAGGTGCTGGCAACAGGGTCCGATGGCAGAGATGCGGTATGCCTGTATGCAGAATATAAGCCAGATGTCTTGTTAATGGATATTCGAATGAAGAATATGAATGGACTCGAGGCTTCAGCTGAAATATTAAAAGCAGACGCAAAGGCTAATATATTGCTTCTTACAACGTTCCTTGATGATGAATATATTGTGAAAGCGTTACGCCTGGGAGCAAAAGGGTATCTGCTGAAACAGGATTATGCAAGCATTTTGCCGGCATTGAGAGCAGTGTATTCCGGGCAAACTGTATTTGGACAGGAAATTGTGTCTAAAATACCGGATTTGATTCAAAAGAAGGAAAATTTTGATTATAGTGTCTGTGAAATTAATGAAAAAGAAAAGGAAATCATCCGTCTGGTTGCAAATGGATACAGCAATAAGGAAATTGCTGCGGAAATGTACCTGGGAGAAGGGACAGTGAGAAATTATCTGAGCTCAATTCTGGATAAATTGCAGCTCCGTGACCGTACACAAGTAGCTGTTTTTTACTATAAGCATCGTTGAAAAAAGAAAAAATGCAGGAATATATTATGCATAATTATAAGCAAAATATACATATTGGAGATGTGAAAAGTATAAAAAGTAAAAGAAGAGCCGTGAACGGGGAGGATGAAGTGCAGGAGATATGTGAAGTAGTAGAGGAAAATGGGATTCCTATGAAAATTGTTTTGTGAAGATGTGGATAAGTGTTGTGAAATCGGTGAGTGTAAAAGACATATGTACGCGTGATGAAAACATTGCTACGTGCGAGACAAAACCATTGCTGAAATAATAGAAAACAAATGAAATTTATAAAAAATGTCAGATAATAATACAGCCATTCGTCACTGTAACTATAGATACCTGTATAAACAGTAATAAAGATATCCTGTCATCAACTTCCTGCAGAAGTTCGCAGAACA
>ENA-ORTU01001983-ORTU01001983.1-human-gut-metagenome-genome-assembly--contig:-NODE-1983-length-19610-cov-3.014165_pt1 | contig 19610 bp, 18 predicted proteins | sample MGYA00241910_ERZ509184 | MGnify/ENA primary metagenome ERZ509184 (study PRJEB26280, sample SAMEA2338847) | human gut metagenome | biome: human gut; feature: human-associated habitat; material: faeces... | reverse complement strand
GTTTATTTTACAGATTTTCGTTGTCCTGTAGGAACAAGCCGGCTTGATAAGCTGAAAAAATTATGTATCGCAGCCGGTATCAAGGATATTGATATGGATGGGAAATTTGTAGCAATCAAGATGCATTTTGGCGAACTGGGGAATCTGGCTTTTCTTCGTCCAAATTATGCAAAAGTAGTTGCAGATCTGTGTAAGGAGCAGGGGGGATGCCGTTTTTGACGGACTGCAATACACTGTACCCGGGAAGCAGAAAGAATGCACTGGAGCACCTGGACTGTGCGAATCTGAATGGATTTAACACCATTACAACAGGCTGTCAGATTATCATCGGAGATGGACTGCGAGGAACAGATGAAGTGGAAGTTCCGGTTGTAAATGGAGAGTACTGTAAGACAGCATTTATCGGACATGCAATCATGGATGCGGATATCTTTATCAGCCTGACTCATTTCAAAGGCCATGAGGCAACTGGATTTGGAGGTGCACTCAAGAATATTGGTATGGGCTGCGGAAGCCGTGCAGGAAAAATGCAGCAGCATGCAAGTGGAAAACCTGCAATCAATGAAGAAGTCTGTCGTGGCTGCCGTCGTTGTGCAAAAGAATGCGGAAGTGACGCAATTACTTATGTAAACAAAAAAGCTGTGATCGATTATGATAAATGTAAGGGCTGTGGACGCTGCATCGGAGCCTGCAGTTTTGATGCTGTATACAATCCGAACAGCAGCGCAAATGAACTTCTTGACCGCAAGATGGCAGAATATGCACAGGCAGTCTGTCATGGTCGTCCACATTTTCATATCGCACTGGTTCAGGATATCAGCCCGAACTGTGACTGCCATGGAGAAAACGATGCAGCGATCCTTCCGGATATCGGAATGTTCGCAAGCTTTGACCCGGTTGCACTGGATCAGGCATGTGCAGATGCCTGCCTGAAGGCCACACCGCTTGAGAACAGCCAGCTCGGAGAACATCTGGCAGAACCTGGATGGCATTGTCACCACGATCATTTCAAAGATTCCAATCCAAACGTCGAATGGAAAGCAACTCTGGATCAGGCAGAGAAGGTCGGACTTGGAACCAGAAAATATGAATTGAAGAGAATTAAATAAATATAGAAAAGTCGCAGTAAACCTTTACCACACTAATACGGTGTAAGTTTACTGCGATTTTTTATTGATTGCTGTCATATAAAAACCATGTTATCATTATAAGAAGCTGATAATTTAGCGAGAATATTGGATGAGGAAAGGGTTGCTGTAAGAAAGTAAACAGTAAAGGTATATTTTATGGAACAACATCATCATGAAAGAAGTACGTTTTCCGGCAGACTTGGATTTGTACTGTCGGCTGCCGGTGCATCGGTTGGACTTGGAAATATATGGAGATTTCCATATCTGGCAGCCAAATACGGTGGCGGAATTTTTTTACTGATCTATATTATTCTGGCATTGACGTTTGGATATTCTATGATCGTGGCAGAGACAGCTCTCGGACGTATGACCAAGAAGAGTCCGGTAGGAGCCTTTGGCAAGTTTGGCAAATCAAAATGGCTGTCTTTGGGTGGATGGATCAATGCAGTCATTCCCATTCTGATCGTGCCGTATTATTCTGTAATCGGTGGATGGGTTATCAAATACCTGGTTGAGTATGTAAAAGGAAACAGCCAGAAGCTGGCGACAGACGGATATTTTTCAGAGTTTATCTCAAATGGAGTTTCCACAGAAGTCTGTTTTCTGGTATTTGCATTATTTACCATAGGAATCATTTACGCCGGAGTTCGAAACGGTGTAGAGCGCGTATCGAAATTTATGATGCCAATCCTGGTATTTTTATCCATATTGATCACAATCTATTCTGTGACCAGACCGGGGGCACTGGAAGGTGTGAAGTATTTCCTGATTCCGAATCCTGAGAATTTCTCATGGATGACCGTAGTAGCAGCGATGGGACAGATGTTCTATTCGTTGTCTATCGCAATGGGTATTCTGGTAACATTTGGATCTTATATGAAGAAAGATGTTTCAATTGAAGGATCAACAACAAATGTTGAGATTTTTGACACCGCAATTGCAATCATGGCAGGTCTGATGATTATTCCGGCAGTTTTTGCTTTTTCCGGTGGTAATCCAGATACACTGCAGGCTGGACCGTCGTTGATGTTTATTACAATCCCGAAGGTTTTTGCAAGCATGGGACTTGGAACTCCGGTAGGAATCCTGTTCTTTGTACTGGTGCTCTGTGCTGCACTGACGAGCTCCATCGCACTGACTGAGAGTGCAGTATCTACTTTTCAGGATGAACTGAAATGGTGTCGACAGAAGTCAACACTGGTTGTAGGTGTGATCATGATCGTGCTGGGAAGTCTTTCATCACTGGGATATGGTCCACTTGGATTTGTGAAGATTATAGGAATGCAGTTTCTGGACTTCTTTGACTTCCTGACAAACTCTGTTATGATGCCGATCGCAGCACTGGCGACTTGTCTTCTGGTTTCCAGAGTGATTGGTGTGAAGAAGATTGAAGAAGAAGTTATGCTTGAAGGTGGATCCTTTAAGAGAAAGAGGATTTTCAATTTTATGATTAAATATCTCTGTCCGATCTTTGCAGTCGTTATCCTGCTCAGCTCCGTGGCAAATGCATTTGGATGGATTTCCATGTAAAATAAGAAAGAAATGACAAAAACCGCAGTATCCGGTATGTATAGAATTACGTACAGGAGCTGCGGTTTTCTTATGCAATAGGAAATTACTCGTAACTGTTCACAGGGTAGTATCCCGCGAGGTGTTTTGCCATAAATATGGCAAAATCCCGAGACATACGGGGCAAAATCCCATCACCGAAGGTGATTTGGAATGGATTTTGACCAAGTTGCTGTGAACGGAGTGAACAGTAACAATTACTCCGCTGTGCCGGGGAATGTGCACCAATCTTGTGACGAATCAGACTTTAGGCTGATAGTGCATATCAGATACATTATAAACTGTGATGAAGGCGAGAGGATCCTCATGGTTGATGAAATTCATTAGCTTCTGATATTCTGTTTTATCTGCGATCGTGATGATCTCGTTTCGTTTCTGCATATTATAGGCCCCGTATGCTTCATAAACAGTAGCACCGCTGTGCAGTTCATGAATGATGAAGTTACGAAGTTCTTCTTCTTTTTTGGTAATGATACATACACGCCGTTTGATATTGTGGTCAAAAATAAAATGATCCAGTACGATACCATTGAAGTATGTACCAAGAATACTTAAAACAACAGTTTTCTTGTCATAGACCAGAGCAGCGGAAAGTGCAACACACATACCGGAAAGGGACATGGCCTTTCCAAGTTCCATATGCAGGTATTTATTCATGATCTTTGCGACAATATCCAGTCCACCGGAAGAGGCATTCCGGTTAAAGAGAATGCTCAGACCTACACTGACGACCAGAATATAGCAGAGAACATCCAGTTCCTGACTGTTGGTCATAGATTCGAAATTCGGGAAGATTTTTTCAAATAAACCAAGAAAAACAGGAAGCATGATACTGGTATATACGGTTTTTACACCAAATTCCCGACCGCAGGTAAGAAAGCCGATAATCAGAAGTATGACATTCAGAATCATCGTGATCGCAGACAGCGGAAGTGGGATGAAGTTGGACAGTACGATTCCAAGACCGGAGATACTGCTGACAGAGGTATGGCTTGGTACCAGGAAAAAATATACCGCAGCAGCAATGATCGCGACAGCAACGGTCAGTATGACTGTTTCCATAAAGATTTTTGCGTAATTCAGTTGTGTTTTCATAAAAGAAAATCCTTTTTCATTTTTAAAGTGTTATTTAATTCTGAGCTTCCGGATTTGGAAGATTTACCATGAGCGGTGCGTGTTCAAGTTCAGGAATGATCTTGTTTTTGAGGTCTTCAGTCGTGAATTTGAGACTTGAAGTATTGATACAAGGATGACATCCGAAGTAAGGATTTTTCATGACATCTTCATCAATCAGCAGCTGTACTTTCTTATCATGATCGTTCATCAGTCCCATCACACTGACAGATCCCGGAGTGATGTCCAAATATTTTTCCATATATTCCGGTTTAGCGAAGGACAGGCGGGCAGAGTTGATCTGTGCTGACAGATCCTTGGTCTTAAATGGTTTGTCACCTGGCATCAGAAGAAGGTAAAAGTTTGTCTCCTGCCGGTTGCAGAGAAAAAGATTTTTACATATAGTAGTGTCATCGCCCAGAATACGGTCAACTTCTTCGCAGGCTTCCATAGTCATAGTTGCTTCATGGTCTACACGCTGGTAAGCTATGCCAAGTTTATCCGACAGATCATAGACACGAATTTCTTTATCAAGTCTTCCTGATGTGGTTTCAGGTCTTCCATTCTGTAATTCCATTTTTGTGACTCCTTTTTTATTTCATATCTGTGAGTGTACCCCTTTTATATGGAGATTGTCAATGAGATGTGGCTTTGTGATCATTTAAAAAAAGTCTTTGCAAACCACATAAAATGCAGACGATCCAGCCGAATAACTTCAGTGCTCTTACAAAAGATTTCAAAGTGGTGCTGCCAGAAGAATTCCTTTATGAAAAAGAATAAATAGAGGTTGGTTGCAATATTCTCTCCTTATGCTATAATGATTCAAAATTGAACTATTCAAAAAAGAATTAAATAAAGGAGAGAAAAAACATGCAGATTTTATGGACGGTGATCGTCACATTTTTTGCAGGAATGGGAGCAGGGCTTGGAACGGGCTTTGCAGGTATGAGTGCTGCAGCTGTGATCAGTCCCATGCTCATCACATTTCTTGGGATGGATCCTTATATGGCGGTAGGTATTGCTTTGTCATCGGATGTACTGGCAAGTGCGGTATCCGCGTATGTATATGGAAAGAATAAGAATCTGGATATTAAGAACGGTGTGATCATGATGATCAGTGTACTGACCTTTACCGTAGTTGGAAGTTACGTATCGAGTCTTGTACCGTCAGCCACGATGGGGAACTTTTCAGTATTCATGACCTTCCTTCTTGGAATCAAATTTATTGTAAGACCGGTCATGACAACGAAAGAGAGCATGCAGAATGTATCAGCAAAGAAACGTGTAATTCAGTCAATCGTGTGTGGAGTTCTGATTGGATTTATCTGTGGATTTATCGGAGCCGGTGGTGGAATGATGATGTTGCTGATTTTGACATCTGTGCTTGGATATGAGCTGAAAACAGCTGTAGGAACCAGTGTGTTTATCATGGCTTTCACGGCATTTACCGGAGCGGCATCTCATTTTGCGATCGGTGGAATGCCAGATGTGACCGTATGGATTCTCTGTATCGTATTTACCTTTATCTGGGCAAGGATTGCTGCTGTATTTGCAAATAAGGCATCAACGAAAACACTCAACCGCGCGACTGGCATCATACTGGTCGTACTTGGAATTGTAGTGATGTTATTTTCTTTATTGTCATAAAAAATTACTTTATAAAGTAAAAGTATCAGTAGAACGCAAAAGGAGAATCCATTTTCAGGCTTCTCCTTTTAGTATGTTGTCAAGATTCTGATCCATAATATTCAGAATCTCGAGAAATTTCTGTCGCGTTTCGTTATCAAGGCCGGTCAGGATTCGGTCAATAAAATCCTGCTGAAGCTGTCGGCCCTTTGCAATGATTGGTTGAGCTTTTTCTGTACAGAGCAGTTCGGTCTTACGGCGGTCACTTTCGATCGCATGACGTTCCAGATATCCGTCACAGACAAGCTTGTCTACATTGACGGAAACTAGGTTTGCCTTTAATTTACGGACTTTGACAATATCCCGTGCAGTGCAGAATTCGGGATTATTTGCCAGAAACATAAGAATGTCGAATGCCGTCTGCGGCAATTTCAGTTCCTGACAAAGCGATTTACAGGTTCTGTTATATGCAAGAGAAGTTTTTCTTGCGAATTCAATGTTTATATCCATAAAAAATCCTCGATTATAGAAAGTATAAATATGATAGTTCAAATTTCAATTAATGGTGAATTTATGGGCAGCATGAGTGCGATCGTGCTGCCTTTTTTGCTGCTCGCCAAAACTTTTACCTGGCCGCCATGTTGTCTGGCAATCTCAGCTACCAGGGCAAGACCAAGACCGACTCCGCCCATTGCGCGACTGCGGGATTTGTCTACGCGGAAAAACGGGGCGAAGATTTTTTCCTGATATTCAGGTGAGATACCGATTCCAGTGTCTGTTACTTCGACTAAAGCATAGTCTGCTGGTTTGGAATGCGCAGCAGGCAGTGCTTTTGTCTGAGATATTTTTACCGTTACTTTTCCACCAGAATGATTGTATTTGATGGCATTTTCCACAAGATTATAAACAGCACGGTAGAGAAGAAGATAGCTTGCGGTAACGGTGCAGTCACCCTCTTCCTGGATCAGTTCCACTTTTTTCTGGTCAGCAATGGAGGCAAGATCGCAGCAGACTTCATCGGTGAGTTCTGCCAGTGAAATAGAATCAGAGCGTTCAACGGATTGTATCCCGGTCATATCGAGAAGGACCTCAGATAGATGAGAAAGTCGTTCGGTCTGATTCTGGATCATTTCAAAGATGTCCTGATATTCTTCTATTGTCGGAGTTTTCTTGCGTGCAAAAACTTCGAGGTTTGTTTGCATGACAGCAAGCGGAGTTCTCAGCTCATGAGCGGCACTGGCAGAAAACTGCTTCTGTGCTGTAAACGCATCATCCAGTCGGGAAAGCATCTTATTAAAAGAGCCTGTAAGACGAGAAATCTCATCGTTTGTATCTGGAACTTCAAGAGACTCAGAAAGATTCTGGGCCTCTATTTTATTGACTTCGTTACTGAGTCTTCGCAGAGGCAGCAGTGCACGGCGGCTGATAAAATATGTACCGACACTGCTCAGGAGAATAATGATTGCAGTTGCAATGATACTTCTGGTGCGGAAAAGGTCTTTGGTTTCCTGTACCTGATCGGAAAGACCTGCAAACAGAGTGTTTGGATTAATGTTAAAGGTGATTGGCGTGGAATCAGTTTCATTGATCTTTACGACATAATCACCCAGATTTTCGATTCCGGTAACAGCGGAGTTACTAATAAAAAAATACATCAAGACACAGGTGACAGTCATCAGGAGCGTGATGATCAGTGTCAGCCTCCACTGCAGAGAGAGTTTTTTCAGAGGATTTTTTGTTGTATGTTCTTTTTTCATTTCAGATCCTCCATGAGAATGTAACCCTGTCCAACCTTGTTCTGTATCGGATCGTTTCCCAGAGCTGCGCGCAGCTTCTTGCGAAGGGAAGAAATGTGGACACGGATGGAATTACTGAAGCTGTTTACACTGCCGTCCCAGATATGTTCGATCAGTTCTTCCGGGCTGATGATACGATTCTGGTGGAGCATAAAATACTCCAGCAGAGCACTTTCCTTTCGGGTGAGAGAGAGTTCTTCACTATCAATGTGTGCTTTTCTGTTGCGGGTGTCAAAGCTGATGCGGCCGCACTTCAGGCAGACATTCTCCTGAATAAATCTGCGTCTGGTCAGGCTGCGGATACGCGCTTCCAGTTCCTCAAAATGAAATGGTTTTGTCAGATAATCGTTTGCTCCAAGGTCAAGTCCTTCTACTTTATCCTCAATCTGGCCACGGGCTGAGAGAATCAGAACTGGTGTGGAAGAATTTGTCTCACGGAACTGCCGCAGGATATCCAATCCGTCAATGCCAGGAAGGTTCAGATCCAGAAGGATCAGATCGTAGTTTTCAGTCGTACATAATTCCAGCCCTTCGTCTCCGTCTAGGCAGGTATCGGTTTCATAGCCATCCATACGCAGCCCCTCTGCGATCGAACGGCAGAGCTGCTCTTCGTCTTCTATTATTAATATGTGCATATTCGTTCTCCTTTGGGGACGGTGTTTGTGGCTTTTTTAGTGTCCCCCTTTACTTTCCTATATACTATCACATTAGATATAAAATTCGTGTAAAAAAATAAATCGAAAGAATTTTGATTTTCGTGTTTTCTTAACACAAATTTTATAGCTATGGTGTTATAATTGCGACTATAATAACCGAGTCAGGGGGACAGACAAAAAGCCGCAAACACTGTCCCCAATCGAAAGGAGAAAACTTATGAAATTTACAGCGCTTATGGCAGCAGCAATATTAGGGGTATCTACCCTTGGAAATGTATCCGTAATGGCAGCAGAAAGTACAGAAGCAATGGCGGTTCCGGCAGATCAGGCGGGAATGGTGGTTGATGGAGATGCAGCTGCAGCAGATGGTGACGCAATCCCATCTGATTTTATACAGGGTACTTTTAAACCATCTGAGACAACTGTGCAGGCACAGGATTCTTATGAGTATCCATTCCTTGGACTTACAATGAAGCTTCCTGAAGAACTTCTTAAACAGATTAAAGAGCAGACCATCGCGATGATCACTAATGAGGGATGGAATGACAATGCGGATGCAATCAAATATGCATATATAAGCTGGAGCGAAATGACCGAGGAGCAGAAAGAGGCCGAGGTTGACAAGCTTGGAACAGCATATGATGACTGGTGCAAAAGCCTCGCAAAAATTGGAGTGATCGGAATTTATGATGAAGATTCTGAGAAAGAGCTGGATGAGCTTACAGGCTGTACCGAACATAAAGAAATTGGAAGCAGCAGTGACGGAAAATACAAGTATTATCTGAGTACCAACAAAGATGCAGATGAATCCCTGAAAAAAGAAGTGGAAAAAATTGATGTGACACTCACTGAGATGACACCATTCCAGCAGCTTTCTGCGTTTGACCAGCCACAGGATACCAGCAATGCAGGCGATTCCACAACGGTAGGTAAGTTTGAGACAAAAGGTGTTGACGGAAAAGATTATACAGAAAAAGTATTCAGTGACTATGATCTGACTCTGGTAAATATCTTTACTACCTGGTGTTCTCCATGTGTCAATGAGATTCCGGAACTGGAAAAACTCTATGAAGAGATGAAAGAAAAAGGTGTTGGCGTTGTCGGTGTTGTTCTTGATACAGTAGGAGATGATGGCAAACAGGATGATGCTGCAGTGAAAAAAGCCGGTGTCCTTCAGGAGAAAACAAAAGCATCCTATCCTTTCCTGATTCCGGATTCAACAATGATGAATGGACGTCTGAATGGCATCTCTGCTTTCCCTGAAACATTCTTTGTTGACAAAGAAGGAAACATTGTAGGAGAAACATATTCCGGAAGCCATAGCCTGGATGAGTGGAAAGAAATTGTAGAAAAAGAACTTGAAAACGTTTCAAAATAATAAAGCAATGCTGGCAGAAAGATAAGAAAAATGATGAAAAAAATAACAGATTCAAAGTGGATAGGTCCTGCGCTGGCAATTCTGGGAATCCTCCTGATGATATTTGGAATTTACCGGGGCGAAGTGGATGTAGTCTTTACAAAGGCAATCAATATCTGTATGGAGTGTATTGGAATTGGATAATAAAAAAATGAAAATTAATGAATGGCCGCGCCACGGGATCCAGGCACTGTGGGCGTTTCTTACCAACAGCCGCGTATCAGGATTTGTGACTGGTAAAATTTATACTGGAAAATTGAAACATGCGTGTGTTCCGGGACTGAACTGTTATTCCTGTCCAGGAGCCACAGGCGCCTGTCCGATTGGATCTCTTCAGGCAGTGATCGGAAGCTGGAACTTTAAAATGGCATATTATGTAGTTGGTTTTCTGATCTTTGTCGGAGCTCTGCTTGGAAGACTTGTATGTGGATTCCTCTGTCCTTTTGGACTGATACAGGATCTGCTGAATAAAATTCCGTTTCCAAAGAAGATGCGGACATTTCGCGGGGATAAGTTGTTACGTAAGCTAAAATATGTAATCCTTATGGTATTTGTGGTTTTGCTTCCGATGTTTGTCGTAGACATCATGGGACAGGGAGCGCCGTATTTCTGCAAGCTGATCTGTCCGGCAGGTACGCTGGAAGGTGGGCTTCCGCTGGTACTTCTGAATAAATCCATGCGCAGTGCGATCGGCTGGCTTTTTATATGGAAGAATACAATTCTTGTTGTCACAATAATTCTTTCTGTCATAATATATCGTCCATTCTGTAAGTATATCTGCCCGCTGGGAGCTTTTTATTCTATATTCAATAGAGTTTCTGTTTACCGTTACAGAGTAGATGTGGAAAAGTGTGTTCACTGTGGAAAATGTGCAAAAGCATGCCAGATGGAAGTGAACCCGGTGGATAACCCGAACAGTGCAGAGTGTATTCGTTGTGGACGATGCAAAAAAGCCTGTCCAACGCAGGCAATCCATTGTGGAATTAAAAGAAATTAAAATCTTTATAAAATCTTAATATCAAGTCTGATAATCTTATACTATCTTTGAACTCTGGCATATATAATAAATGCAATGTAACTGTGAGGGTACTGAACAGTTACATTGCAAACTATATTATTAAAAGGAGCAGAAGTTATTTATGCCAGAGCATTTACATAAAAGAAAACATCTGACATCATTTCAATTAATTATTTTAGGCTTTGCGGGGGTGATCCTTATAGGAGCCCTCATTTTAACTTTACCTGTTTCATCTGCAAGTGGAGTTGTAACGCCGTTTGATCAGGCACTTTTTACATCAACTTCAGCGGTATGTGTGACAGGACTTGTTGTGCAGGATACAGGCAGTTACTGGTCTGTTTTTGGACAGGCAGTTATTCTGGCACTTATACAGATTGGAGGTTTGGGAGTTGTAACCGTTGCAGTATCAGTATTTATGCTGTCAGGACGAAAAATATCGCTCATGCAGCGTAGTACGATGCAGGATGCTATTTCGGCACCAAAAGTAGGAGGTATTGTCCGACTGACAAAATTTATTCTGAGAGGCACCTTTCTGATAGAAGCGCTTGGAGCAGTATTATTGCTTCCGGTATTTTGTCGTGATTTTGGAATAAAAGGAATCTGGATGTCAGTTTTTCACTCTATCTCAGCCTTTTGTAATGCAGGATTTGATATACTTGGTACAACAGACCATACTTTTGTATCGCTGACCGGATACAGCAGAAATATCTGGCTGAATATAGTTATTATGCTTTTGATCATAACTGGTGGTATCGGATTCCTTACATGGGAAGATTTTTATATAAATAAATTTAAATTTAAACGTTACCGCATGCAGAGTAAAATCATTTTAATGACTACAGCGATACTGATTTGTTTGCCGGCGATTTTCTTTTTTACCAATGATTTTAAAATGTTTTCAGGAGAAGAGCGAACTTTACTTTCATTTTTTCAGTCAATAACGACGAGAACAGCCGGTTTTAATACGGCAGATATGGCATTGATGACAGAGTCGGGGAAAGTAGTTATGATCTTTCTTATGTTGATAGGAGGATCGCCAAGTTCGACTGCCGGAGGTATGAAGACAACAACATTTGCTGTTTTGATATTAAATGCGTTTGCAACATTTCGAAACCGTGAAGACGCAGGCGCTTTTGGACGAAGATTTGATGGGCAGGTAATAAAGAATGCGGCTACTATAGCGATGCTGTATTTTATGCTGCTTTTCTTTGGGGGGATAACGATCAGTGTTTATGAAGGCCTGCCGGTACTGACTTGTTTTTATGAAGCAGCTTCCGCAGTAGGAACAGTAGGACTTACATTAGGAGTTACACCGGGACTTCACATAATATCACGTTTGATATTGATCGCACTTATGTATTTAGGTCGAGTAGGAGGAATGACATTAATATACGCGGTATTTTCCGGAAAGAACAATAATGGTGCAAGAATGCCATTAGAAAAAATAACAGTTGGATAAAAGGAGTAAAAAAAATGAAAAATATTTTACTTATTGGTCTGGGACGTTTTGGGAAACATATTGCAATGCAGCTAAACCAGATGGGGCATGAGATTATGGCAGTGGATATTAATGAGGAACGGGTAAATAAAGTCCTTCCTTTTGTTACGAATGCTCAAATTGGAGACAGCACGGATGCTCAATTTTTGGAATCTCTTGAAGATGTTTTGCAAAGTTTTGGTGTCGCTAATTTTGATATTTGTTTTGTTACGATTGGTGAAAGCTTTCAGAATTCACTTGAGACAACATCGCTATTAAAAGAACTGGGAGCAAAACTGGTAATCTCCAGAGCTGAGCGAGATGTACAGGAAAAATTTCTGTTACGTAATGGTGCAGACAAAGTGGTTTATCCTGAAAAACAAGTGGCAAAATGGGCATCTATCCGTTATACAGACGATCATATTCTTGATTATATGGAAGTAGATGCTTCTCATGCAATATTTGAAGTTGAAGTTCCCCGTGAGTGGATTGGAAAAACAGTAGGAGGACTTGATATCAGAAGAAAATATGATATAAATATTCTTGCAGTAAAGAATGAGGGAGAAGTCAGTATAGCGGTATCGCCGAATACGGTTCTTATTGCTGGAAGTACGATTCTCGTGCTGGGAGATTATAAGGCAATTCAAAAATGCTTTCATATCTAGGGACAAGAGGTGATAAATGAATGGCAAAGACAGTTCTGGTATTGATCGTATTTGTGATGTTCAGTATAGGGCTTTTTATAGTATCTAAAGTTGGTGTTTTTCTTAAAGAGAGTAAAAAAGAAGCTTCTGATGAAAGAGAAGGAGTACAATTAGTAAAAATACTGGAAGGAATACCAGGTGAAAGAACAAAAGTGAATATGAATATTCAAGATAGTGCGTGGACAAAAAGACAGAAAAATCATCATCCCATATATATTGAAAAACCATCGATAAAAGATTATTTGTTGACATTTTCAATATTTGTAGGTTGTACGGTGATCGGTCTGGTTTTTCAGAAACTTCATTTCACAGATATCAATATTGTTACAGTGTATATTCTTGGCGTGCTGGTCACATCTATTGTAACGGATGGTTATCTCTGCGGTCTGGTGGGATCGTTTTTAAGTGTTGTTCTTTTTTGTTTTTTTCTTACGGAGCCACGAATGTCCTTTCAAACATATGCAGTTGGCTATCCGGTGACATTTTTAATAATGTTGATATCTTCAGTGCTTACCGGAACTCTTGCTGCCAAATTAAAAGATCATGCCCGGTTATCTGAGCAACAGGCATTTCGTACACAGATCTTATTTGATACGGACAGATTACTTCAACAGGCGAAAAACAGTGAAGAGATTCTTTGTGTTACCTGTAAGCAGCTGGTACGTTTGTTGAATCGAGATATTGTTGCATATATTGTGAAAAATAATGATTTATCAGAAGGAAAGATGTTTTTTAATAATACTAATAAAAGAAATGGAGAATATCTGACATCTGAAGAACAGTGTGTTGCAAGATGGGCATATGAGAATGGACAGCGCGCTGGAGTAACAACAACTCATTTTAGCAGTGCAAAATGTTTGTATCTTTCAATCCGTAGTGGAGAAAGTGTCTACGGAGTGATTGGAATACCAGTTAAAAAAGATGCAATGGATTCTTTTGAATATAGCATTTTACTTTCTGTGATCAATGAATGTGCGCTTGCAATGGAAAATTCACAAAATGCAATAGAAAAAGAAAAAAATGCTATTCTGGCGAAAAACGAACAGCTGCGGGCAGACCTTTTGCGAGCAATTTCTCATGATCTGAGAACTCCGCTTTGCTCTATTTCAGGAAATGCTGATATGTTGCTGAATAATGAGAGACGTTTGGATGATATAACAAAACAACAGATATATACAGATATTTATGATGATGCAGAATGGCTTATTGGTGTTGTAGAAAATCTGTTATCTGTCACAAGATTAAATGATGGAAGATTGAAAATAAAATTCACAGATCAGCTTCTCGATGAAGTTATTGCAGAATCCCTGCGACATATCAGCCGAAAGCATGATGCTTATAAGATTCAGGTGGAATGTGAAGAACTGATTCTCGCACATATGGATGTTCGACTTATCATTCAGGTTCTTGTTAATTTGATAGATAATGCGATAAAATATACACCGCAAGGTTCAACCATATGTATTCGCGGATTAAGAACAGATGGCAGAGCGCAAATAAGTGTAGAAGATAATGGACCGGGGATTGCGGATGAAATGAAATCGCATATATTTGAGATGTTTTATACCGGAAAAACTACGATTGCTGACAGTCATCGTAGTTTGGGGCTGGGCCTTGCATTATGCCATTCGATTATTGAAGCACATGAAGGGGAATTAACACTTAAGGATAATTATCCTCATGGCTGTATTTTTGTTTTTACATTACCGTTAAGTGAGGTAACACTAAATGAATAAAACATCAATTCTTATTGTAGAAGACGATCGTCCTATACGAAATCTGATCGTAACAACATTAAAAACACATGAGTACAAATATCTTACAGCAGAAAATGGGAGAGAAGCGATTTTGGAAGCATCTTCACACAATCCGGATATCATTTTACTTGATCTGGGGCTTCCGGATATGGAAGGAGTAGATGTGATAAAAAAAATTCGTACCTGGTCCAATATGCCGATTATTGTTATCAGTGCCAGAAGTGAGGATTCTGATAAGATTGAGGCTCTTGACGCAGGTGCGGATGATTATATTACAAAACCTTTTTCAGTTGAAGAATTGCTTGCACGTATACGTGTTACACAGAGACGGCTTGCGGTTATTCAGACTGGTGAGATACAGAAGACGGCTGTTTTTATTAATGGAGAACTGAAAATTGATTATACTGCCGGCTGTACTTATATGAGAGGGGAGGAGTTACATCTCACACCTATTGAATACAAACTTCTTTGCTTATTATCTCGTAATGTAGGTAAGGTGTTAACACATACTTATATTACACAACAGATATGGGGAAGGTCTTCAGAAAATGATGTTGCATCTCTTAGAGTTTTCATGGCAACTTTGCGTAAAAAACTTGAATCAGATAAGAATGAAATTCAATATATTCAGACACACATTGGGATTGGGTATCGAATGCTGCGGATAGAGTAAGTAACCTTTGATTATTTAAGATATAGATAGGTAAATGCAGAATTATCTGATATAATGAAGCTACTTGTATTGAAAATAAAAGAGGAGGAATAAGCAGTGATTTGTGGAATGACATATTTTCAGATATGCCTGTATTTCCTGGTCTATTCTTTTGGAGGATGGGTAGTTGAAGTTATTTTTCATGCAGTTGCGCTTGGAAAAGTAATAAACAGAGGATTTCTGAACGGACCGGTCTGCCCGGTATATGGCTTTGGTGTGCTCTCTGTTTTTGCCCTGCTTAATACGATTCAAAGTGGTGGACATCAGATGAGTGAAGGAATGATCTTTGTATTTGGATTTGTTCTTGCTACAGCGGTTGAGTTGATCGCAGGATGGCTGCTTGATGTGTGTTTCCATGCAAGATGGTGGGATTATTCAGATAAACCGTTGAATTTTCATGGATATATCTGCCTGGAGTTCTCTCTGATCTGGGGCCTTGCAATCGTTATGGTAGTAAAGGTTTTTCAGAAATATGTAGAAAATCAGGCGTCTCATACACCGGCAACCTGGGAGTGGGTTGTGATAGCAATCTTATATGCAGTGTATCTGACAGACTTTATTGTAACAGTAGCAGTTATCCGTGGATTGAATAAGAAACTTACCAGATTGGATAAAGTCAGCTCAGATCTGAGAATTGTGAGTGATAAGCTTAGTGATACACTGGCAACGACTACGATTGATACAGCGCAGAAGGTTGGCGAAAGAAAGGTTCAGGCAGCACTTGCAAAAGCCGAACTGCTTGAGACGACAGCTGCCCAGAAAGAAAAAACTGTTGAAATGCTCCGTATGAAAAAAGCAGAACTTCAGGCACAGTTTGACGAGTTATCCAGTTCCATCACAAATCATACTGTATTCGGTCAGGGACGACTTCTTAAAGCTTTCCCTGAGATGAAACACAGAGATTACTTTGAGCTGATTCAGGAATTGAAGAAAAAACTGAAATAAAATGAAAATCATTTCTGACTGAGTTGTATTCTTTTGCGGTTATAAACCAGATGTAGATACATGGCATCCTGTGCCCGGAGTGGGTCATGGGATGCTATGGCATTCGTAATCTCGCGGTGAGTCTCGATGGTTTCTTCATGCAGAGGCACGTAAATTGGTTGATTCTATCCGAAAATAATCGGAGTTAATACACATATTCATATTCAGAAAAAAGCAGAACCCGGCAGTAATGCAGAGTTCTGTTTTTTGTTACAGCGAAAGAGAGAGCTTGACAATTTCTCCAACTCCTATATAATTAACAATGGTAATTATCAAAGATAACTATATAGGGGCTTTTTATGACAAACGAAAAAGTTAAGAGGATGCTTGATGCATGTTATCAGGCAAAACGAATACGGGAATTACTTCCGCCACTCCCGCAGGGAGTTATGCCGTCTTATATTCAGTATATGGATACAATCCAGAAACTGGAAAAGCAGGGGATTCAGGTAAAGGTTTCGGATATCAGTGATGTAATGAATCTGCCGCGTCCGGGAGTGGCCAGAACAGTAAAAGAGATGGAAGCGAAGGGCTATCTTCATAAGTTTGCATCCAAGGAGGATGGACGTGTCACATATATAGCCATCACCGAAGAAGGAAAGGAGCTGTCCCAGAAATATGACCGAGATTATTTCAGCGAGCTGGCTTTTTGTCTCAGTGACATTTCAGAGGAAGACGCGGATTGTATGATCCAGACTATCGAGAAATTCTATCAGATCATGTGTGAGAGGAGAAAAGAATATGACAAACGATAAAGCAGATTTTACACAGGGAAGCATCCTGAAAAAACTGGTTGCATTTATGATGCCGGTTCTTGGAGCCTTGATCCTGCAGGCTGCGTATGGTGCAGTTGACCTCCTGGTCGTAGGTAGATTTGGTTCCACATCAGGGCTTTCAGCAGTTTCCACCGGAAGCCAGGTGCTGAACCTGGTAACCTTTGTAGTAGTTCAGTTTGCAATGGGAATTACGGTCCTGATCGCCCGTTATCTTGGTGAAAAAAGACCGGAAAAAATTGGTGCTGTCATAGGTGGCGGCGTTGTTGTATTTACGATCATCTCCATAGCATTGTTTTTTGTAATGGTGTGCTTCGCACGTCCGATTTCTGTACTGATGCAGGCACCGACTGAGGCAGTTGATCTTACCTCCAGTTATGTACGAATCTGCGGTGGCGGAATCTTTTTCATTGTAGCTTATAATCTGCTGTCAGCAATTTTTCGTGGGCTGGGAGACAGTAAGTCACCGCTGCTTTTTGTACTGGTTGCATGTATCGTAAATGTGATCGGAGATATGGTCCTGGTAGCCGGATTTCATATGGATGCGGCAGGCGCTGCAATTGCAACGGTTACAGCACAGGCGCTCAGCGTTGTATTTGCCGTGCTTCTTCTTATCAAAAAAGATCTGCCGTTTACGATCAAAAAAAGTGATTTCAGACTGAACCCACAATGTAAGAGATTTCTTCAGATTGGTTTGCCACTTGCATTGCAGGAGTTCCTGACTCAGCTTTCCTTCCTGGCACTCTGTGCCTTTGTCAACCGACTTGGTCTGGAAGCCTCTTCTGGATATGGGGTGGCCTGCAAGATCGTTAACTTTGCAATGCTCGTACCAAGTTCACTGATGCAGTCCATGGCGTCCTTTGTATCCCAAAATGTAGGTGCAGGAAAGAAAAAACGTGCAAAACAGTCCATGTTTACCGGAATCGGAGTGGGACTGATGGTTGGATGCCTGGTATTTGTGCTTGTGATGTTTAAAGGGGATGTAGTCGCAGGTATTTTCTCAACCGATGCCTCAGTTATCCAGAATGCCTTTGACTATCTGAAAGGTTTTGCACCGGAGACAATCGTAACTGCAATTCTGTTCAGTATGATTGGTTATTTCAATGGAAATAATAAGACCGTCTGGGTTATGATCCAGGGACTGGTCCAGACACTTCTGGTTCGATTGCCGTTGGCATACTATATGAGTATCCAGCCAAATGCAAGCCTGACCAAGATTGGTCTGGCCGCACCGGTGGCAACTGTGACAGGAATTATTTTGAATGTGGGATTCTTTATTTATCTGAATCGCAAAGAAAAAGCAGTTACTTCTCCATCTTCTTAAGCTCGGGCAGTACAGTACAGAGCATGGTCACAAAGCAGATGCTTCCGCCGATCACATTTGACACAGGTTCTGCCAGGAACACGCCTTTGGTTCCCATGTGCAGGGCATATGGCATCAGGTAAGTAAGCGGAACTACAATGAATACCTTGCGGAGCAGAGAGAAGAAGATTGCAAATTTCTTCTTATTCAGAGACTTAAATACAGTCTGTCCGATATACTGCAGATCCATAAAAATAAATGCAGCGAAATACTGTTTTAATGCAATCACTGCATCTTTCAGCAGCACGGTGTCGGAGCTGAAGATCCGGATCAGAAACTCCGGGATTAAAATGATCATGCTCCAGGTAACAGCAGTATAGATCAGAACTATGACTGACATTACCGCAACGGATTTGCGTACGTGCTTTGGACGGCGTGCACCGTAATTATAGCTTAGGATAGGAGAGGCTCCCTCATTAATGGCATGAAGAGGTGTTTCCACCAGCTGGCGTACACTGGAGACGATGGTCATAACAGAGATATAAATATCGCCACCCGCGACAGAGAGTACATTGTTGCAGCAGATTGTTACCAGACTGTTTGTCAGCTGCATGATAAAGCCGGCAGAGCCAAGACTTACAATATCTTTGGCATAAGCAGTACATTGTGAAATTTCATTTTTCCTGGGAAAGCGGACTTTTAATTCTGATTTTCTGGTAAGGAAAAATAAAACAAAAGCCGCGGACAAAGTCTGAGAGAGTATGGTGGCAATCGCAGCTCCCTGTACTCCAAAACCAAGGACAAAGATAAACAAAGGATCCAGCAGAAGGTTTGCAACAGCTCCGATGGCAACAGAAAGCATGCCGATGGTTGAATATCCCTGGGCGTTGATAAAAGGATTCATCCCGATGGAAATCATGGAAGGAATCGTTCCGATCAGGTAGATCATTATATAAGGATAAGCATAAGTAAGGGCATTCGAAGAAGCACCGAATACGACCAGGATTGGACGGGCAAACAGAAAGCCGATGAGCATCAGGAAAACACTGCAGATGCAGAGCATGGAAAAAGAAGTATCCATGATCTGGACGGCAGTGTTTTCCTGTTTTTTTCCTCTGTAAATGGAGAACAGCGGCGCACCGCCACTTCCGAACAGATTAGAGAAGGCCGTGATGATCACGATGATGGGAAAACAAAGTCCTACTGCGCCAAGTGCAGTAGTTCCTACTTTGGGGATTCGTGCGATATAGACACGGTCAACGATGTTATACAATAAATTTAAGATCTGAGCGACTAGCATGGGCAGAGTTGCACCCAGAATGTTTCCGGTCACAGTCCCGTTTTCGAAGTCAATTCTCTTCATTTTATACATATCCTTCAAGTATTATTATGTTACTGCTCATATCGTTCACAGCAACTTATTGTCCTAAGTATAGCATTTAACTGTATATATGTAAAACACAGTGAAGTGTTAAATTAAGTAATCATTGACAGCGTTTTTTTTACGTGTTATGATGAATTCGATTTTGAGAGACGAAGATGCAGAGTAACAGACAGAGTCTTTTCAAAGCAATT
>ENA-ORTU01001976-ORTU01001976.1-human-gut-metagenome-genome-assembly--contig:-NODE-1976-length-19660-cov-7.079980_pt1 | contig 19660 bp, 12 predicted proteins | sample MGYA00241910_ERZ509184 | MGnify/ENA primary metagenome ERZ509184 (study PRJEB26280, sample SAMEA2338847) | human gut metagenome | biome: human gut; feature: human-associated habitat; material: faeces... | reverse complement strand
TCAGCACCGAGCCTGCGTGGTTGACCACAACATTTTCTTCCATGTAGCACAGCTCACCGGGATCATCGTCAGAGCCTCGAATGTCATAGCAGTACCAGCCCTTCGGCACGGTATCACGGGCAATACGCCCGTTGGTGAACAGCGCGGGCTTATCAAATACTTCAATGTGTTGGAATTCCTCTGTTCTTGCGTTTACAGCCATTTGGTGTTCCTTCCTTTCTTGGTAACGGCAAACATACTACACATCTGCCGCAAAGTCTACTGAAACATTTGCTGCCCCTGCCGCTGCTCCGGGAAGGGCGGGTCCAAGCGGCGCAGCAGACCGAACTCCGTTTCCGTTACACCGTCATTTTCCATGCGGTCCTGACCGTATTGCTCAAAATCCATGTAGCCGTCCAGTTCGTAGATGGTCTCATCATCCAGCTCCAGCGTTTCCTGCAATCGCTGCTGACCGTAACCATAGGCGCCCTCCGTGATGCGCTGGTAGTTGTCCAGATCTTGCAGGAGATCACAGGCACGGTGCAGGGTCTCCGGCTTCTCAGCCTCCAGCACGGCGGCGTAGGTCAGGAGCGCACCGTCCTGCTGCCAGATGTCCTCCAAGGCTTCAGCAAAATCGTTGTAATCCTCCACGGCGGGGCAATCCGAATCGCGAATCAGCTCACCGATGTATGGCACCTTGAAGCGAATATCACAGAGCATGGCATCCGCGAAAACATCAATATCAAGATAAGCCTTCACCGCATCGAGGTATTCCTCGTCAGCGGGGAGGACGAGGGTGTAGTCCGGCTTTCCCTCGACGCGCAGCGTCATGCGGAGCATTTCATCCCGATTTTCATTGCGCCAAGGCTCTACCGGCGAAAGGTAGCTGCGGTCGATCCCCATATCCAGTGTCAGCAAACTGCGGGCGTTGGGGACAAAGGCACTGTACCGGGCGTAGTTGTACCCCTGTGGGTCAACAAGGAAACCGTCCGTTCCATCCGCGTCGAGGATGAGCAGACAGTGCCTGGCATCCTCATCGTGCCGGATGGCGTTTTTATTCTCTGCGATGAAATCGTAATCAGCCAGCAGTGCGCGGCTGAACTGCTTGAATCGCTGGGCGGGTAACTCGATTACCTTATCTACACTGCATGCTTCGCCTTCATACTCGGACTGTTTCCGCCTGAGTTCTGCTTGAATAATCACATCATCCCTCCCATCTCCATGCGGCTGCTCTGGCTGCCGTTCATCACTTCCTCCATGCTGTAATAGCCCTTATAGGCGATGTAGCCACGGTCGGTGAACATTCCGTCCTCCGCGTTCATGCGCTCTATGCCGTACTTTTCATAGTCATAAAAAGCATCGAGGTTTTCGTCATACTCGAAGCGGCCGGACTGCTGGATCATGTACTTGCCGTATTCCTGCGGCGTATGTGCGCCGGGGGCAAAGTCAAAGAGGTCGAGGCTTTCCGCAAGATTTTTGATCTGCGTCGCGGACTTTGGCTCTGCCAGCATGACCACAGCGCCCAGCTTTTCCATATCCGCTTTTGATAACCCATCCGTTGCCTCTGCCAGTTCGTTGAGGTCGGAGAGAGTTTCGTACTCCATATCCAACAGGACATCCACCTCATTGGGGAGCTGGCTGTCCTCCAGCCGCAGGCGGACATCGGCGGGATCTGTGATGCCCCCGCGAAGGAGGGCGCGGTCGATCTCCTCCTGCACCATGGGGAGGAACAGCCATGTGATGTGTTCTGTGTCCTCCGGCTCGGCTTTGGAGGTCACCGCAACGGTGATGGCGTTCGGCTCATAGTAATAGCAGGGAAAAAACCGGCCGTCATAGACCGGCTCTAACTTCATGCCGTTGTCGTAGACCACGCCGTAGGGGGTGATCGTGCCGCCGCCATTTTCGATGAGCCGCCGCGCGGTTTCCTCGCCATCCAGCGCATTCAATTCCTCTGTCTTGGCACATCCTCCGTGCAGGTTCATGTAGTGGTTACGGCCAACAGCGGCGAGGTCGGAAAAGTCGGTAATGACCGTGGCCTGTTGGCAGCAGAAGGTCAGGTTGATGAGATCCTTTAACTCAAACAGATCCAGCTTGTGGGCCATGGCCTGAAACTGCGCGGCCTCGCCGGTGTCGAAGCTTTCCAGCCGTTTGGCAAGGTAGTTCAGCTCCTCCACATTGACCGTGAGCATTTCCGTGCGCTTGAGAACAGTGTAGAAGCTGTCGACCTTCTCCACCTTGCAGTCCGTCTTGACCGCGTCACCGATCTCCAACGCCTCCAGCAGCTCCATGCAGTGCGCGTACTGGTCGCGGGGGATGGGGAATGGGATGGTCGCCACGCCGTATTCCGGGTGATGCGGATTGCCAAGCACCGCTTGTATCATCATGTTTCGTCAACTCCTTTTTCCAAATTCAAAACCACATCTCCGTATTTGGCCATCAGTAGTGCGCCAGTGATCAGGTGGAACGCCTCATCTGTGACCAATTCCGGAGACGCAAGGTCTGCAAGAGTGATATTACAGCAGCCGACCGCAATGGCCTTCGCCGCCTGGTAGACGCTGTATAGCTCCGGCTCGATTCCTCCGAGCCGGACGCTTTGGAAGTCAAAGCCGTCATTCCCGCATTTCCAGACCATCCTGCGCCAAAGGCTCTCGTATGCCGTGAGCAGGAAGAGGGCCGCTTTGTTCCGGTCGGACAAACGCCAGCAGCGCTCTCGCCAATGTGTCCATCTTCGCCGGTGGGCATTGGACAGGAAGAACTGAGGGTTTCTTTCTCTGAGTTGCTGATGCATCCGTTTTCGGAACTGCGGTCCCATAGAGGGTGCGAAGCACTCCCGCATGAACGCATTCAGCTCCAGCACACCTGCCTCGATCCGCTCCTCCAGGCAGGTACATTCACATAGGCGGCACGGATGCTTGCCGACATAGTTCTGGCAGTATTCGCACGCCACATCTTCGGGTGTGTAACGAAATGGGCTGCGGTATATTCCACCACCTCTGGGCTTTTGACCGGGCTGAGACATCATCAACTGCTCCAACGCCTGCAGCGGCGTGTCTCGCATGAAATAGTACGGCATAAGCGAACTCCTCTCTGAAATGAAAAAAGGGCCGGAATCTTATTGCTAAGACTCCGGCCCGTTCCGTTTGATATTACATTGTCTGTTGCTGCGCGACTTGTTCCAAGGCTTCTTCCTGCTGCCGGATTCGCTCGTCCAAATCCGGCACACACTCCTCAATCTGCTGCTGAACACTGCGGATCATTTTTTCCTGCTCTCCCGTGAGTTCAAAGAAATCTCCGTCTACAGAGTCCGCACAGCAGCGATAAATCTCGGTCATCTGCTCTGGGGTGAAAAGCCGTTCCTTTTGAATCAGCCCGGAGCGGATAGCAAAGTCCTGTTTGGCTCCTGCATAGTTCTCCATGAAATAGTGCCCATGACATACTCCTGTGTGCCCATAGGCCCAATCCCATGTGACGAAGTGGACTCCGTGTTTGCTCTGAACTCCAGCCAGCACAGTGCCGTTGAAATCCGCCAGCACCTTGTAGCCGTCCTCCAGACCGTCGGCTTTCAAAAAGGGCGCTGTTTCCATCTGCCGCATATATTCCGCTGTGTTTCTGACGATCTCATACACCATGTCCTTGGCGGCGACCCGTTCCGGTTCATTAATGTCCTCATTTCGGTAGGTGATGCCGCCGTTCTCGGTCACCTCGCACAGCGGCGCACCGTCAAGCAGGACACGAAGCTTGCCGGTATCAGTTTTGCCCGTCTGAAATCCTTCTCGGGCAAGGACGATTGCCGTTTCTCTGAGGTAACGGTCCTTTTCTTCTGTGCTGATGCTCATGTAACTCCTCCCGTGCATAAAAAATAAGGCCGGAGCATGATTGCTCCGGCCTTCAAATACAGGCGCTGCGACCAGCGCCCTTTTTGAAATGAAAAAAGGCGCCGCTTTCTCAGTCCGTCAGGACCAACAAAACGACGCCCAAATCTTTGTGATTCTTTTTTGAGAAAAATGCAGCTGCCAGCCGGAAAAACGCCGTTCAAAAAGGGCACCGGCTGAACACATCTGCCCGAAAAGGGAAAACGCCCGGTTCGAATCGGGGCAGACGCTCTGAAACAGCGATTTGCATCTATGGTTTGAAAGAAAAAATCCGGGCCTGAAAAAGCCCGGAAACGGTTGATGCGCCTGACTTTTCGCCAGACGCATCTATACCGTTTCGTTAATATGGCGCAGTGGGAGGGATTCGAACCCTCGTGCCGCTTTTGACGACAACACGATTTCCAGTCGTGCTCGTTATGACCTCTTCGATACCACTGCGTATTCTCTTTTTGCTGTGAACAGCAAAATTTATTATACCAAATTTTTGGCGCTTGTCAACACATATTTCCCAAAATCTGAAAGAATTTATGAGCAGGATGTTCCGGAAAACACCCTGCCCATAAATTTCCTTTAATCCAGCTTCTTCGCCACGGTCACCATCACCGTGTCCAGAGCGTTACCCATCCGCTGCATGGCCTGGCCCACAGCGGTTTTCCGGCACTTGGGACGGGGACAGACGATCATCTCTGCGGTGACACCCACCATAATCCCGGCGGCCATGCCCCAGAGAAACGGACTCTTACACATTTGCAATTCACTCCTTTGTCCACGCGGATAGTATCTCCCGTTTGCCCGGAAAAAACCGTCAGGGCGGTTGCCAAATTTCGCCGCGTGGCGTATAATATCCATAAAAAAATCGGACAGATAAGAAAAGGAGCTTTTTATGTCTGCTGAACGTCTGCAGGCGGCCATCCGCCGCACAAAGACGCCGGTGGCCCTGGTGTTGGATCCCCGGGAGGACCGGCTGGAGAAAAAATATTTGAAGAATTTTACCGATCTGTACGGGGATTGCCCCATGGCCCATGCCGAGGCCCTGCGCTACCATGGCAGCCAATCCATCTCTCAGGCGGCGGGGAAGCTGCCGGCGGTGATGCTGCGGGCGGAGCCGTATCTCCGACAGGGCTTCATGGGGATGGATGTTCTCTCAAACCTGGTGAACATGGCCAAAAATCAGGGGCTGTACACCATTGTGGACGCCCGGTGCGCCGGGACGGAGCCGTGGCTCCAGGGCGGCGTGAACGCCGACGCCGTGACCATCCTGCCCTATGGCGGGGCGGAGAGCTGCCGGGTAGCGGAGGACAAGTTGGTTATCGCCGTGCTGCGCACCAGGGAGGCCGGGGTGGCCTCCGTGCAGAATCTTATGGCCGGGGACCGGCAGGTGTTTCAGGCGGCCGGGGAGCAGATGGCCCGCTTCGGCGCTGCCTGCATGGTAGAAACGGGCTTTAGCCTGGACATCAAGGACCTGCGCAGGCGGCTGAAGGACGCCTTTCTGATCCTGGCCTGCTGCGACGGAGACAACGCCTATCCCGCCTTTGACGAATATGGCCGCGGCGCCCTGGTGGCGGACGGAGAGCTGCAGTATGCAGAGGATCTGTCCGCGGCCATAGACGCGGCGGTGGCCGACATGAAGAAAATCATTCAAGTACTGTAAGGAGAACGCCATGACCCGCATTTATTTAGTCAGACACGCCGAGGCAGAGGGGAATCTCTACCGCATTGCCCACGGCCATTATAACGGACTCATTACCGCCCGGGGGTATAAGCAGATCGCAGCCCTGCAGCAGCGGTTTGAGCACATACACATCGACGCCGTATACAGCAGCGACTTGTTCCGTACCCGCACCACGGCCAGGGCCGTATATCTGCCCAAGGGCCTGCCCCTGCACACCGACCCGAACCTGCGGGAGGTGAATATGGGCGTGTGGGAAGGCCACACCTGGCAGCAGCTGCGCATGGAGGACGAGGAGCGCATTGTGGACTTTAACCGCCATCTGGACCGCTGGCAGGTGCCCGGCGGTGAGACGGCTCAGCAGGTGCTGGATCGGTTTATCCCGGCGCTGACGAAGATCGCCCGGGAAAACGACGGCAAAACCGTGGCGGTATTCAGCCATGGGGCGGCGCTGCGGATGGTGCTGGGTACTTTGGAGGGCAGGCCCCTCAGCGAGCTGGGCAGCACGCCCCATGGGGACAACACGGCTATCTCTTTGGTGGAGTATGACGAGGATGGCTTTACCGTGCTGTACCGGGATGACAACCACCATTTGATCGATGCGAACCTGTCCACCTTTGCCAAGCAGAGGTGGTGGAAGGATGAGCGGATGCTGGAGAGCGATATGTATTATCTGCCCATGACCGATGCCCAGCGGAAGGAGCTGGGCATCGGCCCGGAGGGAGAGGCCATTGCCGTGCTGCATGGGGGTGAGTTGGCCGGCGGCGTACAGCTGCTGCCCCAGAAGGAGCCCGGGGTAGGCTGGATTGGCTGGTACGGTCTGCTCCCCACCTGGCGGGGCCTGAACCGGGGCATCGGCCCCCTGGGACAGGCGGTGCAGTATTACCGGGAAAAGGGCGCACAGCATATCCGTCTGCACTGCCAGGACGCGGAGACGGAGAGCTTCTTCCGCCATTACGGATTTGAGAAAACCCCCCAGGGCGACATGGATCTCTACATAGGATACGGAGAAAAGGCATGAGAGGAACGGAATTCCTTCCGGTGAGCCGGGAGGAGATGCGGGCCCGGGACTGGTACTACTATGATTTCCTGGTGGTGATGGCTGATGCCTACATCGACCACCCCAGCTTCGGCAGCACGCTTATCGCCCGGCTTTTGGAGGCAGAGGGCTATCGGGTGGCAGTGCTTGCCCAGCCGGATTGGCACGACTACACGGCCTTTGCCGAAATGGGAAAGCCCCGGTTTGGCGTGTTCATCGGAGGGGGAAACCTGGACAGTATGGTGGCCCACTACACCGTGGCGAAGCGGCGGCGGGACAAGGATCTCTACTCCCCGGGGGGTAAGATGGGGTATCGTCCCGACCGGGCTACCATTGTGTATGCCAACCGGGCTCGGGAGGCCTTCGGAAGCGGCACACCCATTATCATCGGCGGGCTGGAGGCGTCGCTGCGGCGCTTTGCCCACTACGACTATTGGGACGATAAGGTGCGCCGGCCCATTCTCTTTGATGCACCGGCGGACCTGCTGGTGTACGGCATGGGGGAGACGGCCACGAGAGAAATCGCCCGGCGGCTTTCCCGAAAGACGCCGGTGAAGGATATTACCGACGTCCGGGGCACGGCATTTTTGAGCCAAAGCCCGGAAAAGTGCATTTATCGGCCGGTGACGGCGCCCTCCTACGAGAGCGTCCGGGAGGATAAAAAACAGTATGCCATAGCCACTAAGCTGCAATACGACGAAAACGACCCCATCCGGGGCTGCGGCGTGGTGCAGCCCTGTGAGGGCCGGTTCCTCATTGTGAACCCGCCCCAGCGCCCCCTGCCCCGGGAGGAGCTGGACAGGCTCTACGACCTGCCCTTTGTGCGGGAGGTGCATCCCATGTACAAAGAACCCGTTCCGGCTATTGAGGAGGTGCGCTTTTCCATTGCCCACAACCGGGGGTGCTTCGGCGGGTGCAATTTCTGCGCGCTGACCTTTCACCAGGGGCGGATGGTCACTTCCCGGAGCATTGAATCCGTCCTGCGGGAGGCGGAAATACTCATCAAGGACCCGCAGTTTAAGGGGTACATCCACGATGTGGGCGGGCCTACGGCCAACTTCCGCCACACCTCCTGCCCGGGGCAGAAAAAGCACGGCTGCTGCAAAAATCGCAGCTGCCTGGCCCCGGAGCCGTGCAAAAATCTGGATGCAGACCACACGGAATACACGGAGCTTTTGCGGCGCCTGCGCAGGCTGCCGGGGGTAAAAAAGGTGTTCGTCCGCAGCGGCATCCGCTACGACTACATGCTGCTGGACAAGAAGGGAGACTTTTTCCGGGAGCTGGTGGACTACCACATCAGCGGCCAGCTGAAGGTGGCTCCGGAGCACTGCGTGTCCTCGGTGCTGGACTACATGGGAAAGCCCCATTTCGATGTATTCGAGAAGTTCTGGCGCAGGTATCAGAGGCTTAATGAGGCGGATCACAAGGAGCAGTACCTGGTGCCGTACCTCATGTCGTCTCACCCGGGCTGCACCCTCCGGGACAGCGTGCGCCTGGCGGAGTTCCTGCATAAAACCGGGCATCTGCCGGAGCAGGTGCAGGACTTTTACCCCACGCCGGGGACCATCTCCACCTGCATGTACTACACAGGCATCGACCCCCGGGACATGACGGAGGTGTATGTGGCCCGGAGTCCTCACGAGAAGGCCCTGCAGCGGGCGCTGCTGCAGTGGGGACGCAAGGATCTGCGGCCCCTGGTCATAGAGGCCCTGGAGAAGGCGGAGCGGACGGATTTGATCGGGTATGAGGAAAAGTGCCTGATTCGCCCCCAGAAGGGGGAGAAATACTTTGGCAAGAAGCCGGAGGAGCCGACAAGGCCTGACCGGCGGGAAAAGCCCCGGGGCGGCAACTTCCGCCACAAGCGGCCGGAGAATCCGGGCCAAAAGGGGAAAATGCCCCAGCGGAAAAAGGAGGCCTTCGCCAAGCGAAGAAAAGGGAAATGAGCAAAGCCCGGCGATTTTCAAGAGCGGCGGCCGGGCGGGGATAATTACTGCCCCATAATTAAGTAAAAATTTTGATGAAGCAATCCTCGGCATGACCGAACAGCGGCCATGCCGAGGATTGCTTCTTTTTTGCTGTGTATTTGGGCCCATGCGGCTGCGTCGTGGTCAGCCGCTATATCACATAGTCATACCCGCCGGGGTCACTGTGGGTCAGATCCGCCAGGGTGATATTCTCAAAGTATTCCGTAATAAGCTTATCCAGGCCCCGCCACATGGGAAGCGTGCGGCATTCGGCGGAGTGAGGGCAAGCATCCGCGTCGGGATCCAAGCAGGAAACAGGAGCGATAGAATCCTCCGTAACGCGCAGGATGCTCTCCACCGTGTACTGCTCGGGCGCCTTTGCCAGCTGATAGCCGCCGCCCTTTCCCCGCACGCCGGTCAGCAGCTTTGCTTTTACCAGGAGCTTTATAATGTTCTCCAGATATTTTTCAGATATTTCCTGCCGCTGGGCAATGACCTTCAGCGGGATAAAACCGTCTGCCTGATGCTCGGCCAGGTCGATCATGACCCGAAGCGCATACCGGCCTTTGGTTGAAATCAGCATTTCTGCGCCCTCCTTTTAAGAACAAGCCTATTATACAGCGGGAAAGTGGGTAAATCAATAAAAAATTGAAAAGCCTATTGACAAATGGGGGAGGCGGCATTATAATCCATATAAACCCACAGGAAAGGTTGGTTATTAAATGAGCTTTATATGGAGATACCGATGTTGCCGCTGTCAGTGAGCAGGCATACAGATAACCGGGAGCAGAATACTAAATAAAACAATAACTACTTAGGAGGAAAATACGATGAGTAAGGTATATACATCCGCCGATCAGCTGGTCGGCAAGACTCCGCTGCTGGAGCTGGTTCACATTGAGAAGGCCGAGGGGCTGGAGGCCAAGGTCCTGGGCAAGCTGGAGTATTTCAACCCCGCCGGCAGCGTGAAGGACCGTATCGCCAAGGCTATGATCGACGATGCGGAGCAAAAGGGGCTGCTGAAGGACGGCTCCGTCATTATTGAGCCCACCTCCGGCAATACGGGCATCGGCCTGGCTTCTGTGGCGGCCGCCCGTGGCTATCGAATCATCATTGTCATGCCCGAGACCATGAGCGTGGAGCGCCGCCAGCTGATGAAGGCCTACGGTGCGGAGCTGGTGCTCACCGAGGGCGCCAAGGGCATGAAGGGCGCTATTGCCAAGGCAGATGAGCTGGCCAAGGAAATTCCGGGCAGCTTTATTCCCGGGCAGTTTGTGAATCCCGCCAATCCCGCTGTCCACAAGGCCACCACAGGCCCCGAAATTTGGGAGGATACCGACGGCAAGGTGGACATCTTTGTGGCAGGTGTGGGCACCGGCGGTACGGTTACCGGTGTTGGCGAATACCTCAAGAGCCAAAATCCCAATGTAAAGGTGGTGGCCGTGGAGCCTGCGTCCTCTCCGGTGCTGAGTAAGGGTGTGGCCGGCAGCCATAAGATCCAGGGCATCGGCGCAGGGTTTGTTCCTGATGTGCTGGACACCAAGGTCTATGATGAGATTATTCCTGTGGAAAACGAGGATGCCTTTGCCACCGGCAAGCTGATTGGCAAGAAGGAGGGCGTTCTGGTAGGCATTTCCTCCGGCGCAGCCGTATGGGCCGCCATCCAGCTGGCAAAGCGGCCGGAGAACAAGGGCAAGACCATTGTGGCCCTGCTGCCGGATACCGGCGACCGTTATCTATCCACCCCGCTGTTCGCAGATTGAGGAAAATTCAAAGGGAGGCTGAGCAGCCCCTCCGGCATGAGCCGGAGGGGCTGCTTTTTGCTTAGGAAACAGGGATCAGGAATGGGTATAAACGGATTTCCCGGCTTGCTTGTTTTCTGAAAATGCCGCCGCTTGGGAAGCAAAAAAGCACCTGCTTTCAGTATCGAAAACAGGTGCTTGGAGAGTTGCTCGGCTTTGGAAGCGGAGCGGTACCATTTTTCCTTTTTAATCCTTCCGCCAATCAGGATAACGGGAAACAACGAAAAAAACATTGTCCCAAATCAGGCTCTTTTGACGGTATTATAGCGGAAATTTATGAATTTTTCTACCGCTGGCTATCTGCCCTGCCTTTTTTGCAGCTTTTCGCAAGTTGCTCTTGAAAGGATCATAATTCTATAGTATACTAATCGTAAACGAACGGTCGGTTTGCCTTGGGGGCGTGATCTATATGAAAACAGCAGAGCAACAGCACAACCAAAGAAAATGGAGGTTTTAAAGCAGGGGGTCGCCCTGTTTGCGGATAAGTACAAGGAAAACCAAGCATAAGTCGGTCGGCCGCCGCCTGTTCACGGCGTGGGCGTCGGTGCAAAACTCCGCCGTAATAATTCCGAACGGAGGGAAGAAGATGAAAACAGAAAGGAAACTACTCACAGGCACACTTTTGGCGCTTTGCGGGGCTCTTTTGGCGCTTTGCATCGTGCTTGCCGCAGGATGGAGCAAGGCGGCAAAAACCGACACCGCACTGCCGGAGGTGCGGAATAGCGGCACGGCGATCCAGTGGAAATACAGCGACGAAGCCGATTGGCGCGACCTGGTGGCGCTTTCCGAGCTGCGGGGCGCTGCCGGAGAAAACGGCAAGGATGGAGTCAACGGCAAAGACGGCAAGGATGGAGTCAACGGCGAGAATGGCACCGACGGTAAGAACGGAATAAACGGCACAAACGGAAAAGATGGCATGAACGGCGTTGACGGAAAAGACGGAGCCGATGGAAAAAACGGCAAGGATGGAATTGACGGTATCAACGGCACAGACGGCATTAACGGCATTGACGGAAAAGACGGTACCGACGGTAAAGACGGCATGAACGCCAAAAACATAGAGGTGCAGCGAGCCGAATCCTACATACAGTGGCGTTACGAGGGCGGCGAGTGGCAGAACCTTGTTGCGATCGCCGACATCACAGGCCCTACCGGACAGAACGGTGCAGACGGCTCTGACGGAAAAACGCCGGAGTTCCGCATAAATGAAAACACCCTGCAGTGGCGTTATGTCGGCGATGAAATATGGCTGAACCTGTACGACCTTACCGCATTAAAAGGTGCGGACGGCAGAGACGGCGCTGACGGCAAGGATGGTATAAACGGAAAAGACGGAATCGACGGCAGAGACGGAGCCGACGGTAAGGACGGCGCGGACGGCAACACCCCGTTTATCGGCGAAAACGGCAACTGGTGGATCGGAGAAACCGACACCGGGGTAAAGGCTGCGGGAATTGACGGCACAGACGGCGAAAAGGGAGACAAGGGCGACAAAGGTGACCCCGGCGAAAAAGGTGACAAGGGAGACAAAGGAGACAAGGGAGACAAGGGACAGAACGGCAGCTGCGCCGGCTGGTTCTATGGTACGCTTTGGACAAAAGGCGATCTTTACAAAGAGGACGGCGCCGAACGGCCCGTTGGGATAAAAGTTTATAAAGAAGCCGAAAGCGGCGGATTTGTTTCTACATACATGGATGAGATATATCTGAAAAAAGGTCACACATACAGCGTAACCATAAGCGCATCTATGGAACTGCAATCTCACGAAGACAGAAGTGGTAATTATTCTGTTCAAATGACGGACAATTATGATGACGGCTTTTGCAGAGAAGCTACACGCATAAAGAGAGACGGCGTAAAGCTGCCTTATTCAAGGGATCAGCACCATTTCAGTTTCAGCCGGATATATATAGCATCGGACGAAGATATTCCCCTGCGATTCAAAATTGAACAGTCGAGCTACAAAACTACGCTTCTCGGCTTCAACGGCACCATTACAATAACCGCTCTTGACTGAGCCGACCTACACGAAAACGGAGGTAACAGAATATGAAGAAACGAATACTCAGTATCCTGCTCGCCCTTTGTATGGTGATGTGTGCCATTTCACCTGTGATGAGCTACGCCAACCCGGGAGTATCAGCATCCGGCTCAAGTGCATACGGCGCACTGCTCACACCCGACACAACCCCGCCGGTCGGATGGGCAGAGGACGAAAGCAACCCGTACGGCACCAAGAAAGGTCAGCCCTTTGCTATCACCCCATGGTATGAGCCGATAATTTACAGCTACCGCAATGCGGAGAGACAGGCGGCACAGGATCACACCAAGGTGTATGACAAGCTGACACTAGGAAAGAATATTATCGAGTCACCGAGCGGTACATACAGCATTTCCTCGGTCGATAATGTCGCTTTTGCTGTCGGAACAGCTTACGATCCGCTCGGCACGGGCAGAAACGATCACGCTATCTTTGTCGGCCTTTGTGATATGGATAATTCCAAGAACACGGCGAAGATTTGCTACTGGGTACAAAACCTTGTAAACAACAAGCGCTCCGAGCTTCAGAAAATTGCCGACGCGCCGAAATGGGCATGCAAGACCGATTACGGCGAGCTGGAATATCAAGAATTCCGCCACTATTTCAATGTCACGGCGGGCGACTATGACGGCGACGGCAAAATGACCGCCGTTATCACCTATGCCGGCAGTGATGATCTGTGGGGCATTGCCGGAACGGGCATTGCCGGTGAACAGGCGTTTTACAGAAGATCCTTCGCGGGAGCGGATACCTATTTCGGCGGTTGGGAAACGACCGAATACGAAAAAGATCAGATCACAAAGTCGCTCGTTTCGGTCGACATCGACCGTGACGGCTGTGATGAACTTGCGGTTGTCGCCGGCGCCGCCGAGCCGTTCCCTTACAGCAGCGGTATGCTGCCCGGGATCTCCGGCGTTTCGGCGGATACGTATGCCCTTTTTGTCTCAAAGCTGACGATGTATAAAAACAGCGGCGGAACCTTTAAGAAAATATCGCAGAAAAAACTGATGACCCTCAATCGCGAGGATGAGAAAGAGGACGGCAACAGGTACTATGACCATATTCGCTTCCCGAACATCACGACAGCCGACGTCAACTGTGACGGATATGAAGAAATCGTCGTTGCGGGATATTACAACGAAGTAAAGGAAGAAAAGACTTACGGTTTTCTTGCCAATTCGGATACCGATGCTTCGAATATGGGATATGCCGTGTATTACAGCGAAAACGATGCAATCACAAATGTTCAGAAGATCGCGATGAGCAGCTACACGGCAGGCGGAACAAACAATAACGGCGTGAAGCCGAAGCCCGCCATGACTGGCGTTGCCATCAACGGAAGAGGCACGCCCGAGCAGGTCTTCATCGCGGGTGCTCTCTATGAGGTGCAGGAAAACGGCGGTCTCAATCTTCTGTGCGATACCACGCGCGAGAAGAACTCGAGTGCGAGATGGTGGTGGTATTATCAGGATGCCATCGCTGGCAACTTTGACCACAACACCGAAGGCCGCGAGCAGGTGATCGCGCTTGCCGCCGAAAGACAGAACGGCACCAAAAATGCGCGCAAATTCGATCTGTTCACCGATGTGTTCTACGGTGAGGACTTCGGTAGCGGCACGCTGTCGACCGCCGGCAAGTATACGGCAACAGCCGAAAAGGACGAATACTCAAAGCTGTGTCACGACGTCGACCTCGCATGGGATATGCCGTATAACTGCATTCTGCTTGCGGGAGATGTGAACAAGGACGGCCTGTTTGCCCGCTATGAGGGCAAGGGCTACGGATACTCCGACGCACAGGTGCAGGCGGTGCTTCAGGCGGCTCCGTATTTTGCGGAGCTCGGCGACTACGACCTCGATTTTTCCGACGGCTCAACCACCTACACCTTCTCCTCCGGCTATTCGGACACGAAATCCTCATCGCACAACACCTCCTTCGGCGCGTCCATCGTCGCGCAGGGAGATCTGAAGGTGTGGAGATACGAGGCGACGCTCGGATATACCATGGACTTTACAAAGAGCACCGAGGATACCCTTTCAAAGGAATACAGTGCCTCATTCAATGCCGGCGGCAACGATTCTGTGGTGCTGTACCGTGTGCCGGCGACAACCTATTATTACTCGCTTTATGACCCGCAAAAGGGCGATTTTGACCTCAGCGAGCGAAATACCATTGCCCTGATGATCCCCGGGCAACCGGTTTACACCATGCTCGACCGGGAGTATTACGATGAGTTTGCGGTACTGTACAACGAAACCTACAAGAAAGACATTGTAGCGGGAAAGGCAAAGGCTTTGCCGATACTGAACAGCCATGTACTGCCGGAAAACGCTGAGGGCGACCCGTTCGCCTATTGGCCGAATACCGCTACTACCGCCGACTATGTTTCGAAATTTGAGTCGCTGAGTAAGCAAAAATATGAGCTTGGCTTCGGTGCAAGCAGTATCACAAACGACTGGACGACCACGTCCGAACATGCCGAAGGAGTTGAGATAGCTCACGGCTTCTCCGCTTCGATGAAAAACACGTGGGGTGTAGACGCATTCAATATGGGTTTTGTGATTGATTTGAGCTACAGCAAAGCAACGGGCACGGTCTACACCACGACGAAAAGCAGCGGCGCCAGCGGCACGGTCAACAATATCGACCGCCGTTCGCTCCTTGCCTCCTACGGAATCGGCTACGATGTTTCGAGCCAATACGGCTTTACATGGGATTTCGGTATGCGTACATGGACGGCAGGCGATCAGAAGATTCCCGTATTCGGTTATGTGCTGACCAATCTTCGTGCCGCGCCGCCCATACCGACACTTACGGGCGTATCCGTAACGGACAATCAAAGCGCAAAAATCACCTGGAAGGCGCCGACGGCAGATCTCAGACGCCCCTATGCCGGGTATCATATCTGGATGCGTATGGATGACGGAGAGTTTGAGCGCGTAACCGAAGCTCCGCTTTCTGCGGAAGAGCTTTCTTATACATACACCTCACTGCAGGCGGATACCACCTATACATTTGCAGTCTCCTCCGTGACAGACAAAGGAATGGTATCGGCACTGTCCAACACCAAAACCTTCTCAACCTTTGCGGGTGCCGACGGCAGAGAAATCGAATTCCGCAGTAACGGCAGCAGTATCCAGTGGCGATATGCGGGTGAAAGTGACGACGCTTACCGCGATCTTGTCTCACTTGCCGAGCTGACGGGAAATGACGGCGCAGACGGAAAACAAATTGAACTGCGGGTATATAACGGATTCGTACAGTGGAAGTACATCGATGATTCCGTCTGGAACGATTTGATTGCCTTGTCGGATCTGAAGGGCGACAAGGGCGACAAGGGCGACACGGGAGATAAGGGAGATAAAGGCGACCCCGGACAGGACGGAAAAGACGGCATAACACCTCGGCTTAAAATCGGGGAAGATAACCTCTGGTATGTCTCCTATGACGGCGGACAGACATGGGTATCCCTCGGTGTGAAAGCCACCGGAGAGAAGGGCGATACCGGAGAAGCCGGACAACAAGGCGAAAAGGGCGATAAAGGCGATAAGGGTGACCCCGGAGATGCCGGCACACCGGGACAGAACGGCAAGAACGGAACAAACGGTGTTAACGGCGCAAGCGGCGCTGACGGTAAAAACGGGAAAGACGGTAAGGACGGAATCGGAATCGCCAAGGCGGAGATCAATGCGGACGGCGAGCTTGTTATCACCTATACCGACGGAAAGACGGTCAATCTCGGCAAGGTCGTCGGCGCGGACGGTAAGGACGGTCTGACCCCCTTTATCGGCGAAAACGGCAACTGGTGGATCGGCGAGAAGGACACCGGTGTGAAAGCGGCGGCGGAGGCAGCCGTCCCCGCAGGCTCCGGAAACATATCCGCATCCTCTCCTGCTTTGATTGTTATCGGTTCTGTTGCGGGGCTTGCGCTGCTTGGTAACCTCGGCTTGATTTTGTACATTGTACTGAAAAAGAAAAAGAGTCTTGTTTGAGGCTGCAAAACGGAGGTAGCAAGAAATGAAAAAACGAATACTTAGCATCCTGCTCGTCTTTTGTATGATGATGAGCTTTGTACCGATGATGGCAAGCGCAATTGAGATTTACATTGACTTGACCATTGTCGGTCAGGCAAACTTAACGCTCGAGGTTGTGTCGGGCGACAGCATTGACAATATCAAGGAGAAAATTCAGGAAAAAACGGGCTTTTCTCCCGATGCGCAAAGACTGTTTTTGGGCGAAAAAGAGCTTGAGAACGGGCGCACGCTGGCAGATTACAATATTCAGAAGGAAAGCACGCTGCGCTTGCGTTTGCAAAAGACGATACAGCTCGGCACAGACGCACTAAGTAAAAATGTAAACACAGCGACCGCACCGACCGTGTATTTCGGGCAAAACCAAGAAAATAAGCCTGCCGCATGGCGTGTGATCGGCTATGACGGAAGCGGCGTTGCAAGCGCACAAGGGGATATGACCCTGCTTGCGGCAGGCACTATGGGAGTTGTTGAATTTGACGATACAGGAGCAAGCACCAAATATGCACCGAGTAATTTGAGAACCGCAATAGACGCGCTTGCAGGAAAGCTGACGGCGAAAGAAACCGATGCTGTTCAAACACGGACGCTTACAAGCGGAAGTTACGACGGAGAGAATACTGACTGTGTAGCGGGAGATCAGGTGGATAACGCTGTGTTCTGGCCGCTTTCCACAGCGGAAGCGTTTGCGGTAAATCAGGATCTGCGAATTGTGGATAAAGAACATACAAATTGGGAGATGTACTATTGGTGGCTACGCTCCCCCGGTAACCATAATATAGGTGCCGCCTTCGTGAGAGCTGATGGTGAACCCTCCACCCTTGTGGAGGCTGCCGCCCCGTCGTATGGTGTGCGCCCCGCTTTTAACTTGAATTTGGGCTCTGTCCTCTTTACATCCGCCGCTGTGGGCGGCAAGCCTGCCGGCGGGCTGACCGAAATTGACGAATATACCGGAAACGAGTGGAAGCTGACGCTGAAGGACAGCAGCCGCAGCGGCTTCGCTGTGACCACCACAGATCTTTCTGCGTACACCAGAGGCGGAACGGTAAAGATTGGCTATACCGGCGCTAAGACCGGCGCAAACGAATACATTTCCGCCATGATTTTGGACGCGGCAGGCAACCCGGCGTATTATGGCCGCAGCTCTGCCGCGCTCACGGACGAAAATGGCACGGCAGAGCTCACGATCCCGGCGCTTGCTGAGGGAACATATACGCTCAAGGTCTTCAACGAGCAGTACAACGGCGATAAAATGACCGACCTCGCCAGCGCTTTCGCAGACGTTACGCTGACGGTGGAGGAAGGGGTCGACGAGCAGTTCACCCTCACCCCCGGCGGCAGATATTATTTTGACCTTTCGGCAATGGATATTCCCGGAACGGTAAACAGCAATTTGCCTGACAGCACCCTGCATTATGTGCCTTTTACCTATGCAGGCACGGTGGACGCCTACAAGCTCACATCGGAGACGGCAACCACTGAGGAGTATGCACAGAAGAATAAATATCCCCACAGCCTGTTCATTGCAGACCATACCGTAACGAATAATGTAAGCTGGGATGCCCTGAATACCGCAGGTCTGATTTTCGGCAAAAACTACGCCGCAGGCGGCGTGGACTATACGCTGCGTGCGCCGTCCGTGGGAAGTGGTCGTAGAGGCTCGGGTAATGATATAGAATGCGGCACGCCCCAAAGCAACGAATGGGACAGGATACTGGACAAGGACAGCGGATATATCCAAAACTGGTTTGAGATGTATTCGTGGGGGCAAGATACTATTGAACATGGTACGGAGGTGTACCGTGCGGGTCGCGGGTTCTACCTCGCCCGCCAATGGGACTACTTCTTTGATATAGAAGAACGCCCATTCCGCGGTTTCCGCCCCGTCCTTGAGCTGCCGACAGATCTTGCCGCCGACAGCCTGAAAATAGTAGATCTGCTAACGGGTGAATTTATGCCCGGCGAGACTTATAAACGCATCAACATCATCGTGAAAAAGGGCGAGAGCTTCAAAGCTCCCTCTGCCGAGGGACTGCCCCTTTCCGATGGCATCTCTGCCGACACGCCCATGTGGTGGGTAGATGAAAACTGGAACTTCTACAAGCCAGGCGATACCGTTCCGGCAGATGTTTCGAGCCTCATCGCTTTCTATGGCGGCCTCGGTCTGTTTTTGGATCGGGGCGACGGTGCGGTGGAGGTTACGCCGGACAATTATACCGATATTTTCGGCGACGGAACTGCCTCCTTTGTTCTGCCTAAGGGCAAGAACTTTAGTACACTTAGGGATTCAGTGAATCTGACAGGCAAGGATATTTTGGAAATTTATTCGACCGGCAAGCTTGAAAGGTACGGCAGTGTTTTCCCGAATCTGAAGCTCAAAAATGCCGACCTGACCTCTGTGCGCTTGAGCGAAAAGTATATCGGAAATGGAAGCCCACTCTTTATCACGTCGGACGGAAAGAATACCGTCGGAAGCCTGAACGAAATTTGGATGAGCAGTAACACTCTTTCCGTTCTCGGCAACGGCTCACTGACGCTGAATAACAATCTTTCGGTTTTCCAATACACTCAATACGGCGGCGGCAGCGTCACCATGACGGACGGGCTGAGGGCGTACGATCTTACCATAGACAGCGGCTCGCTTACCGTAACGGGCGATCCGCAGGCCATTACGCTGCGGGATCAAGATATCGGCTATCTGAAAATGGGAGACGGTGCGCGGCTGTTCACGGGCTCTTCGGCACAGGATGCCACAGAGGCTGTTATTCCGCAGCTTTCCGCTGAAATGCAGGAACTGTATCAGCGCTATCTGGCGGGTGACAACACGCTGACAAATGAAGAGCTTACCGCGCTGAGCAACGCACTCAGAGAGCGGTTCAACGCTATCTTCCGGCAGCTTCCGGGCAAGGCCTATGTGCGTATCACAAACGCTTGGGATGTTGCCTATCAGCCCGGCACAAACGGCTCGGGCAATGCGGTAACGGATATCAAATTCTATAACGATGCCCTCACGCTGCGAGGTGCTTTGTTCACTCGCACGGGGCACACGCAAGTAGGCTGGGCGACCGTGGACGGCGGCGAAAAGGTGTACGGCTTTGATGATGTTTATACCAAAAACGAGGCGCTGACGCTCTATCCTGTGTGGAACACGAATAAATATACAATTACCTTTGATAGCACCGGCGGCAGCGAGATTGCACCCATTACACAGGACTACGGCACGAATATTACCGCCCCTGCCGACCCGACAAGAGAGGGCTACA
>ENA-ORTU01001961-ORTU01001961.1-human-gut-metagenome-genome-assembly--contig:-NODE-1961-length-19741-cov-3.453673_pt1 | contig 19741 bp, 12 predicted proteins | sample MGYA00241910_ERZ509184 | MGnify/ENA primary metagenome ERZ509184 (study PRJEB26280, sample SAMEA2338847) | human gut metagenome | biome: human gut; feature: human-associated habitat; material: faeces... | reverse complement strand
CGGGTGGCTGCGACAGTTACTGGAGAAAAGAGCGGGGCAGACAACCGGGCAATTGACGATACAGAAGTTGACGACACGAAACGGCGCAGCAGCCTGGTGGTTTTATGCGCTGATCGGTGTGGCATGCCTTGTGATCTTCCGGGCATCATCCAATCAGGCGGGACATTATTCGTCCTACGGAGCCTATTATTATGTGCACACCGGGGAGGCTTATAATTTCCATCAGGAATATCTGGAGCGGGTGGCAATTCTGTCCGGACCGGAAAAAGATGTGCAGCTGCCGGCCTATCAGTTCCGCCCGTGGTTTTTGTGCATGGGAGAAATCTCCGAGGATGCGGACAATGAGGCCAACCGTTCTCTGGCCATGTGGTACCATAAAGACAGTGTAACACTGAAAGAAAAGGATTAAGACATTATGCAGGATAAGAGAAAACTGGCAATTGAAGTTGATAATGTCCAGAAAATCTATAAATTATATGATAAACCTTCGGATCGTCTGAAGGAAGCTTTCGGATTCGGTAAAAAGACCAAACATAAGCTTCACTATGCCCTGAAAGGCGTGAGTATGAAGATCTATCAGGGGGAAACCGTGGGAATCATCGGTACCAACGGTTCCGGTAAGTCCACCATCCTGAAGATCATCACCGGAGTATTGAATCCGACTTCCGGACGGGTGCTGGTCAACGGGCGTATCTCCGCTCTGCTGGAGCTGGGTGCCGGCTTCAATATGGAATACAACGGTATCGAGAATGTCTATCTGAATGGTACCATGATGGGATTTTCCGAAAAAGAGATCGAGGCAAAGCTGCCGGAGATCTTAAGCTTTGCGGATATCGGAGATTATGTCTATCAGCCGGTAAAGACCTATTCCAGTGGTATGTTCGTCCGCCTGGCGTTTGCAGTGGCGATCAATATCGAGCCGGAGATCCTGATCGTAGATGAGGCTCTGAGCGTCGGTGATGTGTTTTTCCAGGCAAAATGTTATCATAAATTCGAAGAATTCAAGAAAATGGGCAAGACGATCGTCTTCGTCAGTCACGATCTGAGCAGTATCAGTAAATATTGCGACCGCGTCTATCTGCTGAACCAGGGAAATATTCTGGGAGAAGGCAGCCCCAAGGCCATGATCGATACTTATAAACGGGTACTGGTGGGACAGTACGATGAATCCGAAAATGCCGGTGAGGAATCGGAGAATCTCTTAGATGATGAAGATCTGCAGAGAGCCGCTGCGAAAAAGGCGGATGGCGCAGCCAAAGATGCTGCTGAGGCTTCCGCGGAGGCGAAGGGACAGAATCCCAATGCCCTGGAATACGGTACAAAGCAGGCACAGATCGAAGAATTTTACATTACGGATGACAGGGGTGTGCCTACCAATGCCATTCTGAAGGGGACAATGTTTACCATCCATATGAAGGTCCGGTTTATGGATCCTATACCGGCACCGATTTTTGCATTTTCCGTGAAAAATGTCATCGGTGTGGAGATCACCGGTACCAATACCATGATCGAGAAGGCGTTCTTAGACAGTGTGGAACCAGGTGATGTGAAAAATGTGACTTTTACACAGAAGATGAATCTGCAGGGCGGAGAATATCTGCTGTCTCTGGGAGTGACGGGGTACAATCAGGATACCTTTGAGGTCTATCACAGACTGTATGATGCCCTGAATATTACAGTAGTATCCGATAAAAACACCGTAGGCTATTATGATATGGATTCCAACACGAAAGTGTGGGATGCGGAGGAGAAATAAAGAATGACAGAGACCATCGGCAAAGTAACACTGAATCTGGATAAGTATCCCGGAGAGGATTATTATTGTGACGGCAGTGTGGAAGACGAGATTCTGGAGATTGTAAAAAAATACAGTACCGTGGAATATGACCGGATCATCGCAGAGAGAAAAAGCTGGCCGATCCTGTATCATCTGTCGGCTCTGCGGGAAAATATCGTGGATTTTCTTCCGATCAAAAAGACGGACAAAGTGCTGGAAGTAGGCAGCGGCTGCGGAGCCATTACAGGAGCCCTGTCCCGGAAAGCCGGATCGGTGACCTGCGTGGATCTCTCAAAAAAGCGCAGTCTGATCAATGCATACCGGCACAGTGAAAGTGAAAATGTGACGATCCACATAGGCAATTTTACGGATGTGGAACCGGATCTGCCCGCAGATTATGACTATATCTGCCTCATTGGTGTCTTCGAGTACGGCCAGGCTTACATAGGCGGCAGCACACCTTATGAAGATTTTCTGAAAATTCTGCAAAAGCATCTGGCACCGGGTGGACGAATCGTTATCGCTATTGAGAACAAATACGGACTGAAATATTTTGCGGGCTGCAAGGAAGATCACCTGGGAGACTGGTTTTCCGGAATTGAAAATTATCCGAACGGCGGCGTCGTGCGTACTTTTTCCCGGAAAAAACTGGAGAAGATCTTCGATGCCTGCGGTGTGGGAGAACGCAGTTTTTATTATCCGTATCCCGATTATAAATTCATGACCACGGTCTATTCGGATGCATATCTGCCGGGCCGGGGAGAACTGTCCAATAATCTGCGGAATTTCGACCGTGACAGAATGTTGTTATTCGATGAAAAAAGTGCTTTTGACGGAATCGTGGAAGAGGGGCTTTTTTCTGTATTTTCCAATTCTTATCTGGCAGTGATCGGCAAGCCTCTGGACCTGAAATATGTCAGATATTCCAACGACCGTGCGGAAAGCTTCCGCATCCGTACGGAGATCCTGCGGGATGACCGGGGGAATCGGATCGTGCGGAAATATCCGCTGACCAAAGAAGCCGAGGCGCATGTGCGCCATATGATGGAAGCGTATGAAAAATTAAAAGGACGTTATGCCGGAAGCCGGCTGGACGTTAATGTCTGTCATCCGGGAGAAGAGGACGGCATCCCTTATGCGGAATTTGAATTCGTATCGGGCAGACCGTTGTCGGAACTGATGGATGAATGTCTGGACAGACAGGATATCGAAGGATTCCACAGCCTGTTTGCGGAGTATCTGGAGAGGGTAGGATTCGGGGAAGAAGTGCCGGTAGCGGATTTTGACCTGATCTTTGCCAATATTCTGGTGGCCGGGGATCACTGGACACTGATCGATTACGAGTGGACCTTTGACCGTGTCATAGATACGAAAGCACTGGCGTTCCGGGCAATTTACTGTTATGTTCTGGAGAATGAAAGACGCAATGCGTTGGAACTGGACCGGATCTTAGATCGTCTGGATATCACGGAAAATGAGGCAAGACAGTACAGAGAGCAGGAGCGGGAATTCCAGAAATATGTCACCGGACAGAAATTGTCCATGGGTGAGATCCGGAATCTCTTAGGCGGCGAAATCTATAAACCCACCGAATGGATCGGGCGTTTCCATCAATCGGAAGGAGAACTGCGGGTACAGATCTATGAAGACAAGGGACAGGGATTTTCCGAAGAAAATTCTTATTTTCCGGAAAATGTCTATGTTGCGGAAAAAGAGGCAGAGTTTATCGTGAAATTCGACGGTAACGTACATTATCTGCGGCTGGATCCGGCAATGTGTTCCTGCATCTGTAAGATTCGGGAACTGTCCATGAACGGACAGCCGGTTCCTCTGCAGGATAAGAAAGTGTTCACTACCAACGGAAAAATCCTGAAATCCGAAGAGGGAGCGGACCATCCCAGCGTGATATTTGCCACGGAGGATCCCAATATGACGATCCGGGCAGATGTGCTGAACCGGCAGGCGGAGAATACGTTGTCTGTGAAAATGGAGATCGTACAGATCCCTCAGGCAATGGCAAAAGATATGATGGGAGTGGAGAAGAAGGGAGCGGCAGCTTGGGTATTCGGACAGCGGTGAAGCAGGTGCTGATCGCACAGCAGGATAAAAAATACGAAAAAGAACTGGCGCAGCTTAAGGTCACCTATGAACAGTGGGCAGCGGAGCAGGACCGGGAAAGCGCGGAACCCCGGGAAATCGCGGGACTTGTGGAATTCGTCATTTTCCGACAGGCGGCGGGACGACTGGCAGATAATGCGACAGAGCGGATCAACGCTTATTTTACAAAGCATCCGGAAGCAGAAATCATCTACGGTGATGAAGACCTGATGAATGAGAAGGGAGAGCGTTGCATTCCCTGGTACAAACCCTGTTGGTCACCGGATCTGTACAGAGCCTTTTTCTATGTGGGAAGTGTCGTTGCGGTACGGAGCAGTCTGCTACAGAGAATGGGAGAAAATCCGGTCGTGACAGAGAACGAGAGCACCGGAAAAGAAATTATTTTTACAGATGCCGGAGAGATCCGTCCGCTGATGGATCGCCTGTTTTTGGGAGCCGGAGGGTTCGAGAGAGATTGTCATTCCATCGGTCATATGGAAACCGTGTTGTTCCATGGAACTTTTCCTGCAGACGGAATAGGAATCCAGGGACCGGATGCACGTGCAGACCGGGACAGTCGGGAGTGCACTCCCTGGGAAAATTACCAGCTGACAAAGGAGTCACCGCAGCTGGCGGTGGAACTGGCCTCCAGGGCGGCGGAAGGTGCCAAAGAGTTGTTCGCAGGAGAGCTTAAAGTCTCGGTGATCATTCCCTCCAAAGATAATCCGGAGGTACTGGAGAAGTGCCTGCGTTCCCTGACGAGAAGGTCTGAGGGCAGGCTCCCTGTTGAAATTTTGCTGGTGGATAACGGAAGCAGTGCGGAAAATAAGCAAAAAACGGAAGATCTGATCGGACGGATCCGGGAAAGCGGTGTCCCTGTTCGTTATATTTATGAACCGGCGGAATTTAATTTTTCAGCGATGTGCAACCGGGGAGCTGAACTGGCGGAAGGAAAGTTTTTGCTGTTTTTAAATGATGATATAGAAGTGTGCGGCAATGACTGGCTGGACAAAATGGTGATCCGCGCCATGCAGCCTTATGTGGGAAGCGTGGGCCTAAAGCTGTATTATCCGGATTCCGTGAAAATACAACACGACGGTATTGTCAATCTGCCGGTGGGACCGGTGCATAAGCTCCAGTTCATGGAAGACGATAAGTCTTATTATTTTGGCAGAAATCGTTTTGATCTGAATTGCGTGGCAGTGACGGGTGCCTGTCTGCTGATAAGGACAGAGGTATTCCGGGAGACGGGTGGATTCCGGGAGGCACTGCGGGTGGCCTATAATGATGTGGATCTGGGATTTTGTCTGGTGGAAATGGGATATTACAATGTGGTGCTGAATGACTGTTTTGCATATCATCATGAATCCCTGAGCCGCGGAAGCGACGAAAGTCCCGAGAAAATGCGACGCCTGACGGAAGAGAGAGAACTGCTTTACCAGATGCATCCTCAGTTCCGCGGAGTGGATCCTTTTTACCCTATGGGACTGAACCGGGAAGGTCTGGACAGCCGTGTGGTTCCGGCATATCTTACGGACCGGAATATTTTACAGGAGCCGGCATGGAGATGTGAGAGCTGGCAGGAACTTCTGGAAAATGCAAGACAGGATGACTGCCTGATGGCACGGGTGGAGACTGCAGGGCCGGAGCGGATCCAGGGATACAGTGTGATCCTGGGAGATGATAACGCATGTTATGATAAACTTTTAGTATTGCTTCCCGAAGATATGCAGGGACAGCGGGAGGCGGACCGGAAGGTATGGTCCATGAAGATTTTACCTGCATATCGGCAGGAACTGGAGGAGAATCTTCCGGACCAGAAAAATGTGGCGCTGGGAGGTTTCTGTGTGAAACGGAAAACAGGGCAGCTGCCTCCGGGGAATTATGGAATCGCCGTTCTTGCGGTCCATCGGATCAGTAAGCTGAAACTGTGGAATACAACGGGAAAATATTTGACGGAGGAAAAACATGTCTGAGATCAATTATCAAGAAGCCTACGAGAGGGAGCACGAAAAATGTGCGGATCTGGCAGACAAGATCGTAGTGCTGGAATCGGAAAAAGAGGACCTGCAGTTCAAACTGGACCGGATCAAAAAGAATAAATTCTGGAAAGCCACGGGTCCGGCGAGAAGTCTGATCCATTTCGCACAGAGACAGAGGGATCGCTTGTCCCATTGTGGCGGACCGAAGGATATCCTGCGTAAGATCCGCAACAAGAGTCGCCAGAAGAGCCTGATGGAGTCCTACGGAACCGGAAGCTTTCCTGATGCGGAGCAGCGGAAAAAGGAAGAAGAGACGATATTCCCTTATATGCCGAAGATCAGCATTTTGGTTCCGCTGTGGAACAATAAAAGAGAATTCCAGATCCAGATGCTGGACTGCGTCATGAATCAGACGTATCCCAACTGGGAACTGTGTCTGGCGGACGGTTCCGACGCGGAGCACTCCTATATCGAGGAACTCTGCAGGGAGTACGCGGCGAAGGCGAATGGTCGTATCGTCTATAAGCACCTGGATCATAACGGCGGTATCTCCTATAACACCAACGAATGCTACAAGCTGGCTACCGGAGACTATATCGGCCTGTTTGATCAGGATGATATTTTACATCCTTCCGTACTGTATGCGTATGTGAAGGAGATCAATGAGCAGGGTGCGGATTATCTTTATTGTGATGAGACCACTTTCAAGGAAAATGATATTAATAAAATGCTGACCATGCATTTTAAGCCGGACTATGCACCGGACAATCTGCGGGCGAATAATTATATCTGCCATTTCAGCGTTTTTTCCAGAAAACTGTTAGAGGGAGAGGAACTGTTCCGCACCGCATTTGACGGTGCCCAGGATCACGATATGATCCTGCGTCTGACCGACAGAGCGGAAAAGATCGTTCATGTTCCCAGACTGATGTACTACTGGAGAAGCCATGAGGGCAGTACCGCAGCCAGCATTGACGCGAAGCCTTATGCCATTGAGGCGGCAAAGGGAGCTGTGGCAGATCATCTGAAAAAGCATGGTTTTAAGCATTTTCAGATCACCAGTACCAGAGCCTGCGCCACGATCTTCCGGATCCGGTATCAGATCCTGGGAGATCCGAAGATCTCCATTGTGATCGCCAATAAGGATCACGTTGAGGATCTGAAGCGTTGTATTACCTCGATCCAAAAGAACAGCACATGGAGCAATTACGAGATCATTGTCGTGGAAAATAACAGTACCACACCGGAGATCAAGGACTATTATTCCCAACTGTTGGGATTGTCCGGCGATGATTCTTATGAAGAAAGATGCAAGCTGCATACAGTCTGCGGCCATGACGGCGGTATCCTGCACAGCGGGGACGGACGGATTTCCATTGTGACATATCAAGGTGACTTTAATTATTCTGCGGTCAATGATCTGGGAGCGTCTTATGCTTCCGGTGAGTATATTTTACTGCTGAATAATGATACGGAGGTTATCACAGCCAACTGGATGGAAGAGATGCTGATGTATGCCCAGAGAGAGGATGTGGGTGCCGTAGGTGCCAAACTGTATTATGCGGACAAGACGATCCAGCATGCCGGCGTGGTCATCGGACTGGGAGCACACCGCACGGCAGGACATACCCATTATCGCATCCCGGTACAGAACTTAGGCTACATGGGACGTCTATGTTATACCCAGAACGTTACAGCGGTGACCGGTGCCTGTCTGTTGGTGAAAAAGAGCCTGTATGAGCAGGTGGGCGGTCTGGATGAGAGCTTTGTGATCTCTTTAAATGATGTGGATTTCTGCCTGAAATTACGTAAACTGGGACTTCTGAATGTGTGGACTCCCTTTGCGGAACTGTATCATTACGAATCCATCTCCAGAGGACTGGACGATCAGGGAGAAAAGGCAGAGCGCTACAACAGAGAATCCGAGCATTTCCGTGAAAAATGGAAGGCTGAACTGGAGGCGGGAGATCCCTATTACAATCCGAATTTCTCTCTGGATCGCAGCGATTATGCACTGAAGGATCCGGCAGTTAGCGGACGTTAAATAATTCTTTTCAGTAGAGGGAATCTATGGTAAAATATCACCGGAGAGCGTTTACTGAAGATATTGAAAGATAGCGATAAAACAGGAGGATAGGAAAATGAGTTATATGGACGAACTGAATTTCTGGTTAAAAGATGATTATTTTGACCAGAAGACCAAGGAGGAACTTCTGGCAATCCGCAATAATGAAGCAGAAGTGGAAGATCGTTTTTACAAGGAACTGGAATTCGGTACCGGCGGCTTACGTGGTGTGATCGGTGCAGGAACCAACCGTATGAACGTATATACCGTTCGTAAGGCAACTCAGGGTCTTGCCAATTATATTATCAAGCGCGGTACACAGAGTAAGGGTGTGGCAATCGCATTCGACTCCCGCCGCATGTCTCCCGAGTTTTCCGATGAGGCAGCAAGATGTCTGGCAGCCAACGGCATCAAGGCATACATTTTTGAATCTTTAAGACCTACCCCGGAGCTGTCCTTTGCCCTTCGGACGTTAGGATGTACTGCAGGTATTGTAGTTACCGCCAGCCACAACCCTCCTGAGTACAATGGCTATAAGGTATACTGGGAGGACGGCGCACAGGTAACCGCTCCTATCGATAAGGACATCATTACCGAAGTACAGTCCATCAAGGATTATCATACCGTGAAGACCATGAGCAGAGAGGATGCTGTGGCAGCAGGACTCTATGAAGTGATCGGCAAAGAAATCGATGACAAGTACATGGCAGAGCTGAAGAAGCAGATCATTCATCCCGATGTTATCAAGGAAATGGCAGATGACATCAAGATCGTATATACTCCGTTATGCGGTACCGGTAACAAGCCGGTAAGACGTATCCTGTCTGAGCTGGGATTCAAGCATGTCTATGTGGTTCCCGAGCAGGAGAATCCGGACCCGAACTTTACCACACTGGATTACCCGAATCCCGAGGATCCCAAGGCATTTACCTATGCGCTTCGTCTGGCGAAGGAGAAGGATGCGGATATCGTTCTGGCAACCGATCCCGATGCAGACCGTCTGGGTGTGTATGCAAAAGATACCAAGACCGGCGAGTATGTGGCATTTACCGGTAATATGTCCGGCATGCTGATCGCAGAATATATCTTAAGAGAGAAGACTGCGACCGGTACCATGCCCGAGAATCCCGCACTGGTAACTACTATCGTTACCACCAACATGACCAAACCTATTACGCAGGCTTACGGCGTAAAGCTGATCGAGGTACTGACCGGCTTCAAGTTCATTGGCGAGCAGATCAAGCTCTTCGAGCAGACCGGCAGCAACAACTACGTATTTGGTCTGGAAGAGAGCTACGGCTGCCTGGCAGGTACCCACGCAAGAGATAAGGATGCGATCGTAGCAGTGATGTGTCTGTGCGAAGTAGCAGCTTACTGCAAGAAGCACAACATGACTCTGTGGGATATGATGGTATCCATGTATGAGAAGTACGGTTACTTCAAGGAGACCCAGTATACCATCACCATGAAGGGTATCGATGGCGCAAGACAGATCGCCGAGATCATGGAGAAGCTTCGTAAGAATCCTCCTAAGGCATTCGGAGATCTGAAGGTAGAGAAGTTCCGTGATTACCAGAACGATGTTATCATCGACATGGAGACCGGAGAGAAGACCACCACAGGACTTCCCAAGTCCAATGTTCTGTACTTCGAGCTTCCTGACAATGCATGGTGCTGTGCACGTCCTTCCGGAACCGAGCCCAAGATCAAGTTCTACATGGGTGTCAAGGGAACCAGCTTAGAGGATGCAAAGGCTAAGGTAGAGAAGCTGACCGAGGATGTAAAGGCAGTACTGTAAGGCAGTGCTCCATAAATCATATTAGTTTTCAAAAGAGCGAATCGCCCGTGCAGGGCGGTTTGCTCTTTTATGAAAAGCTGGAGGTATCTGTGGCAAAGCTAAACAAGGCAAACCTTAAGAAAACTCTATATTATCTGCAACGTAACGGCCTGAGGGAAACCTGGATCTCTGTGAGGGAGCGCCTGACAGAGACAGACCGCTATTTTTTTGTGCCCTGTTCGGAAGCAGAGCTGGTAAGGCAGAGTGATAGAAAATGGGAGAAGCCGATTACGTTCAGTATTGTGGTACCCTTATATCGAACGCCGGAAGCATATCTGAACAGAATGATAACAAGTGTTATGCAACAGAGCTATCCCCATTGGGAACTGATCCTGGCAGATGCCACGGAGGATCACAGTGTGGAGGAGGTACTGAAGCAGCAGGGATTCCTGAAGGAGCAGCCGACGGATGGCGAGACAGAACCTGTCGCAGCAGATCCCAGGCTCCACTATGTGCATCTGAAAGAAAATGCGGGAATCGCTGCTAATACCAATCAGGCGCTTCCCTATGCGAAGGGAGAGTATATCGGTCTGCTGGATCATGATGATGTATTGACACCGGATGCGTTGTACGAAATGGCTGATGCGATCATCAAAGCATATGACAGAGGTGTCAAAGTCGCCTTCGCTTATTCGGATGAGGATAAGTGCGATGGAGAAGAGACCAGATACTATGATCCAAATCATAAAGAAAACTTTAATTACGATTTAATTTTAAGTAATAACTATATCTGCCATTTCCTGGTCATGGATGCGGAACTGATGAAGAGGCTGCGATTCCGACCGGAATGTGACGGCGCCCAGGACTATGACTTGGTGTTACGGGCTGTGGCAGAAGTGCTGACGACGGACGGGCAGGCCGGGGAGAAGAGCATTCTTCATATCCCCAAAGTGTTGTATCACTGGAGATGCCACGAGGCATCCACGGCAGCCAATCCCCACAGCAAAAAATACGCTTACGAGGCGGGACTTCGGGCTCTGCGGGATCATGCCGCACTGCGGGGGATCCCTGCGACTGCCTGTGAGACCAGGCATGTGGGATTTTATCGTTTACAGTATACCGATGTATTACAGAACCGCCCGGATGTGGCAGCCGTGGGAGGCAGAGTATTGTCCGGGAAGACTGGCAAGATCATCGGCGGCAGAATGACTGCGGAGGGAAAGGTGTTCTACGAGGGGTTGCCGCAGGGATTCGGAGGATATCTTCACAGAGCGGAATTGTCCCAAGATGCGCAGGCGCTGGATCTTCGCTGTATTCGTATTCAGCCTTCCTGCCAGGAAGTATTCGAGAAAATTGTGGGAGTTCCGTATACTGAGATACGAAGACACCCGGGAGAGCAACCGGTATTCGATGTAACTGTACTGCCGTCAGGAGTGGACATCCGAACCTTAAGTCTGCGATTGTCCGAAGCGTTACGGCAAAGAGGAAGATTACTCTATCTGCCGGAATATCCGGAGGAGTTTAAACCATTATGAGTGAAATAACGGTTGTTATACCAAATTACAACGGAATGAAATATCTGGCAGAGTGCATGACTTCTCTGTGCAGAGAGCAGCAAAATGCCCCCGGATATGAAGTGCTGATCATCGATAATGCTTCCGTGGACGGCAGCGTGGAATATCTGCAAAAGGAATGGTGTGGGGAAGGTGTGCGCCTGATATCTTTACCGGAAAACACCGGATTCTGTCATGCAGTGAATCTGGGGATACGGGAAGCGAAGACACCATATGTGATCCTTCTGAACAATGATACAAAGGCAGAAGCCGGTTTTGTAAGAGGCTTATATGATGCTATCCGCGAAAATGAAAAGATATTTTCCGTCAGTGCGAAGATGCTGATGTGGGACAGACCGGAGCTCATCGATGATGCCGGAGACCGTTACTGCGTGCTGGGCTGGGCCTATTCCCGGGGGAAGGGACAACCGGCGGCGGATTATGATAAGTCTGTCCCGGTGTTTTCCGCCTGTGGAGGTGCCGCAATCTACAGACGATCCGTATTTGAAGAGATCGGTTATTTTGATGAAGAACATTTTGCCTATCTGGAAGATCTGGATATCGGCTACCGTGCCCGGATCTACGGCTATGAGAACCGGTATGAACCGAAGGCGGCTGTGCTGCATTATGGCAGTGCTTCCACGGGATCCAGATACAATCCCCGGAAAACGTTACTTGCGTCTGCCAACAGTATTTATGTGATCGGCAAGAATATGCCGCTTTTGCAGTGTATTCTGACCCTGCCGTTTTTTTTGCTTGGATTTGGCATAAAGTTTTTGTTTTTTTGTAAGAAAAGAATGGGAAAACTATATCTGAAGGGACTGGCAGCGGGCCTGAGAAGATCTGTAGGAACCACGGGAAGACAGCACAAAGTTCCCTTCCGGTGGCATCATCTGGGGAATTATGTGAAGATCCAGTGGCAGCTGTATTGCAATGTGTTTCGAATTCTTATGAAATCTTAAGAAATGGCTTCATAAATTCTTAAGTTGAGAAAAAAACATCGTTATTGTAGAATGAAATCGTTAAAAAGAAGCTTTTCAGACTTACAGATTGGGTGACCCATATGATAAAAGACAACCAGAAAGTCTTTAACAGGCTTCTTGTGATAATGGATGCGCTGATCACAGCCATATCCTTTGTCCTTGCCTATTATATCAAATTTTATATATTGAACGACGGTCCCGGAATCGGTGTCCTGCCTGTGCAGGAGTATTATAAGCTGCTTCCTTTTATTGTGCCCGGTTATATGTTCCTATATTACCGGTGCAGCGTGTATTCCCCGAAGCGAACCGTCCGCCGCAGACATGAGATTTACAGCATTCTGCAGGCAAATACCATCGGCCTGGCGGCATTGATCATTATACTGTATATGATCATCCGTGAGATCAACTTTTCGCGATCCGTCATGGCAATTTTTTATGTGCTGAATGTATTTCTGACTTCGGTATCCCGCATCATAATGAGAAAAGCGTTGCGGACACTCCGGAAAAGGGGATACAATCTGAAGCATATTTTGCTGGTGGGATATTCCAGAGCGGCAGAAGAGTATATTGACAGAATCTTAAGCAATCCCCAGTGGGGATATGTTGTATGCGGTATTCTGGATGAACACATTCCGGGAGGGACTACCTATAAGGGAGTGAAAGTCCTGGGAACGTTGGGGAATCTGGAGTATATTCTTCCGGAGAACAAGCTGGACGAGATCGCGATCACGCTTTCTCTGAAAGATTATGATTATCTGGAAGGTGTTGTGGATATCTGTGAGAAATCCGGCGTGCATACGAAATTCATCCCCGACTACAGCAGTCTGATCCCCAGCAGACCTTACACGGAGGATCTCATGGGACTTCCGGTGATCAATATTCGGTATGTGCCGCTGACCAACACCGGAAATATGATGATCAAGAGAGCCATGGATATTGTCGGCTCCCTGTTCGGCATCATCATTACGTCACCGATCATGCTGTTGTCGGCAATTCTGGTAAAATGTTCCAGTCCGGGACCTGTGATCTTCAAGCAGGAACGGGTAGGACTTCATAATAAATCATTTTATATGTACAAATTCCGCAGTATGGCAATGCAGACTGCAGCGGAGGAGAAAAAGGGCTGGACGGTGCGAAACGATCCCAGAGTCACCGGAATCGGCAAGATCTTAAGACGAACCAGCATTGATGAACTTCCGCAGCTGTTCAACATCCTGAAAGGAGATATGAGCCTGGTGGGACCGAGACCGGAGCGCCCTCAGTTCGTGGAAAAGTTCAAGGAAGAGATCCCGAGATATATGGTAAAACATCAGGTGAGGCCGGGCCTCACGGGATGGGCACAGGTCAACGGTCTGCGTGGTGATTCTTCCATCAAGAAGCGGATCGAGTATGATATTTATTACATTGAGAACTGGACCCTCGGGTTTGACATTAAGATCATTCTTATGACATTTTTTACAGGATTTATCAATAAAAATGCTTATTAACACAAGGAGAAGACAAGATGGCAACAAATTCTAACTACAATGGCGGCAATGGTCAGAGACCAGCCGGAAGCGGAAGAAGACCTTCCGGAAATGGACAGAGACCTGCGGGACAGCGACCTGCCGGATCGAGACCTGCCGGCAACAGTAACGGACAGAGGAGAGTATCTGCCAAGCAGCGTGCTGCCAAGAAGAGAAGAAAGGTTATCATCTTCGGTGTAGAGATTGCGGTTATCCTGATCATGGTAGCAGTATTGTATCTGGTAATGACCCACACAAATAATGAAGGCCCCAAGGTAACGGTATTAGAGACGGAAGAGCTTCGGATTCCGGAAGAAGTACAACAGGACGAAGCAATGAAGGGGTATATGAACATTGCACTGTTCGGTGTGGATGCAACGAAGGACAGCCAGCTGTACAAGGGCAGCCGAAGCGACAGTATTATGATCGCCAGCATCAATATGGATACCGGCGATATCAAACTGGTCAGTGTATATCGTGATACGTATCTGAACATCGGCACGGACTCCTATCAGAAGTGTAACGCGGCTTATTCCTATGGCGGAGCGGAGCAGGCAGTTAAGATGTTAAACATGAATCTGGATATGGATATTACGAACTTTGTAACCGTAGGCTATAAGGGACTGAGTGAAGTGATTGACGGTCTGGGCGGTGTCTATATCGATGTGGACTCCGAGGAGATCAAGCATATCAATAACTACCAGATCGGTATTGCAGAGGTCTTAAAATGTGACTACACACCGGTAACAGAGACCGGAGTACAGCTGCTAAACGGTCTGCAGGCGACGGCTTACTGCCGTATCCGTTATACCGCAGGTAATGATTTCAAGCGTGCCGCACGTCAGCGTGAAGTGATCCAGGCGATTGAAGATCAGGCGAAGAAGGCCGATTACGATACTCTGTCCAAGGTATTTAACAGTGCCATCGATGATGTTTACACCAGCTTGGATTCCAAGGATATTCTGGATCTGCTGGCTAACATCACAAAATATCGTATTGTGGACGAGGGAGGTTTCCCTGAAGAGACCATGCGTGCCACCGGTAACATCGGTGCAAAGGGAAGCAGTGTAGTACCTTTGGATCTGGAGAGCAATGTTGTATGGCTGCATCAGTTCCTGTTTGATGATGCGAACTACACCGTAACCGACAGTGTAAAGGAATACAGTAGAAAGATTGCGTCCGATACGGCACCTTATCTGAATAAATAAGAAAACGAATTGACGAGGGAGTCTTCCGGAGAGCACCGGAGCTCCCTCGTGTCATATGAAAAAGTCTTGTGTAACAGACGGGGATAAAGTATAATAGACCAGAGATTGAGAAAGTAAGGAGCGCTCTGCAATGGAGATCGATGTGATCATTCCCCTGTATAAACCGGGGAAAGAACTATTTACATTATTAGATAAGCTTGACAGCCAGAGCGTGCCGGTACATGAAGTGATCCTGCTGAACACCGGAGAAAAATATTTTGAGCAGCTGATCTATGGAACCAGATTTCTGGAGAAATATCAGAACATTAAGGTATATCATGTCTCCAAAAGAGAATTTGATCATGGCGGCACCAGACGCATGGGTGTGAAAAAATCTTCCGCAGATATTTTTGTCATGATGACCCAGGATGCCATGCCGGCAGATGACAATCTGATCGAACAACTGACGGAACCGCTGCGGGATCAGGTGGCGGTATCCTATGCAAGACAGCTGCCGAGAGAAGATTGTGCACCGGTGGAATGTTATACCAGGGACTTTAATTATCCGGCACAGTCACGGATCAAATCCGCAGAAGATCTTAAGACATTGGGGATCAAGACATTTTTCTGCTCCAATGTGTGTGCGGCATACCGACGGGAGATCTATGAGGAACTGGGTGGATTCGTAAAACATACCATATTTAATGAAGATATGATCTATGCGGCGAAAGCGGTGGAAGCGGGGTATGCGATCGCTTATGCGGCGGATGCCCGGGTGATTCATTCCCATAATTATACCAATGTACAGCAGTTCCAAAGGAATTTTGACCTGGGGGTATCCCAGGCAGAACATCCGGAAGTCTTCGCAGCATATCCTTCGGAGTCCGAGGGAAAACGAATGGTGAAAGATGTGACAGCATATTTGCGGAAAAATCATATGTCCGGCAAGTTGCTCCATTTTTATATACAATGTGCCTGTAAATATGCAGGTTATCTATTAGGTAAGAACTATCGCAGGCTCCCCGGAAAATGGGTCCTTGCTTTTACTTCCAACAAAGAATACTGGAAACAGAACAGAAAGGATGTATGATTATGTGTGGTATCGTAGGATATATTGGAACAGAACAGGCAGCACCGATCATTTTAGACGGTCTGTCCAAACTGGAATACCGTGGATATGATTCCGCGGGTATGGCTATTTTTGATGGTGAGAAGATCAACACCAAAAAGGCTGTCGGGAGACTTAAGGTTCTGGAAAACCTGACACACGGAGGCGAGTCTATGAAGGGAACCTCCGGTATCGGGCATACCCGTTGGGCAACCCACGGTGCTCCCAGTGATATCAATTCCCATCCCCATATGAATAACGCCGGTACCATTGCTGTAGTACATAACGGAATCATTGAGAACTATATTCCACTGAAGAAAAAGATGCAGGATAAGGGGTATCAGTTCATCTCTGAGACCGATACCGAGGTACTGGCGCATCTGTTAGACTACTATTATAAGGGAAATCCCCTGGAAGCGATCACTAAGGTATTGCATCGTGTAGAGGGCTCCTATGCGCTGGGTATCATGTTTGCCGATCAGCCTGATAAGATCTTCGCTGCCCGCAAAGACAGTCCTCTGATCGTAGGCAAGAGTGAGAGCGGCAGCTTTATCGCATCTGATGTTCCCGCAATTCTCAAATATACCAGAACCGTATATTATGTAGATAATCAGGAAGTGGTGGAACTGAAGGAAGACGGTCTTAGATTCTTCTCAGTGGACGAAGAAGAGATCACGAAAACCCCCGTGACCATCGACTGGGATGCCAATGCTGCGGAAAAGGGCGGCTATGAGCATTTCATGCTGAAAGAGATCTACGAACAGCCGAAGACGATCAACGATACCATTTCTCCCCGTATCAAGGATAATGATATCGTCATCGAAGAACTGAATATGAGCGATGAGGAGATTCAGGAGATCACAAAGATCCATATCGTGGCCTGCGGTTCCGCATATCACACCGGTGTTACCGCAAAATATGTCATTGAAGGTCTGGCAAGAATCCCGGTAGAGGTGGATGTGGCCAGCGAATTCCGTTATCGTGATCCCATCCTGCAGAAGGGCAATATGGTCATCGTCATCAGCCAGTCCGGTGAGACTGCGGATACGCTGGCAGCTCTGCGGGAATCCAAGGAAAAGGGCTTCAAGGTACTGGGTATTGTCAATGTCGTCGGCAGCTCCATCGCCAGAGAAGCGGACAGTGTTATGTACACCTGGGCAGGTCCCGAGATCGCCGTTGCAACGACCAAGGCTTACAGTGCACAGCTGACAGCACTTTACATGCTGGCTATGAAGTTCGCCAAGGTGCGTGGAACCATTGACCAGGAGAAGTTCCAGAGTATGCTGACAGATTTAAGATGTCTGCCGGATCAGATCGAGCTGCTTCTGGGCCAGAAGCAGAAGATCCAGCATTTCGCCAACCGTTATGTGGGAGCGAGAGACATCTTCTTCATCGGACGTGGTATCGACTATGCGATTTCCCTGGAGGGATCCCTGAAGTTAAAAGAGATCTCCTATATTCATTCCGAGGCTTATGCAGCCGGAGAACTGAAGCATGGCACCATTTCCCTGATCGAAGATGGCACCCTGGTAGTGGCTTTGGCAACCCAGCCGGCTCTGTTCCAGAAGACCATCAGTAATATGGTAGAGGTAAAGGCAAGAGGCGCTTTTGTCATGGCGGTTACCATCGAGGGCAACAAAGCCATCGAGAAGGCAGCGGATTATGTGGTATACATTCCCGAGACGAATCCGTACTTTACCAATTCCCTGGCAATCATTCCGTTGCAGCTGTTTGCTTACTATGTGGCAGTGGGACGTGGCTGTGATGTGGATAAGCCGAGAAACCTGGCAAAATCCGTTACGGTGGAATAACAAGAAAATTCCGGAGAGGTGAAAACTTCTTCGGTTTTTTTTGATCTTTCATAATTGCTTCAGAAAGTTATCACAATTCGGTCACAATTGACGGTTATACTGTGTTCATAAGGTGAGAGTAAGAAATGAAATAACAACGAAGAATGGTAAAAAGAATTTCTCACTTACAGATAGGATAGGAGGAAGCATTATGTACGAGAATGATAATTTTTCCGGTTACGAAACCGGCAATGAAAATACAACCGGTACATTCAGCGGTGTAAGCGCTGCGGGAAGTGCAAACGGTTACACCACATACCAGATGGGCGGAAGCACCGGCAGCAATACAGAACCTAAGAACTCCAAAAAGCATGGAGGCTATTTCCGGAAAGCTATGGTAAGTGTCAGCCTGGGACTTTTCTTCGGACTGTTTGCCGGTATCGGGTTCTATGCGGTACAACAGGGCACCGGGATGCTTAAGACCGGTACGGATACCGCAGTGGTGGGTGAGGTTGCTTCCGAAGCTGCAACAGAGAGCAGCCAGAGTACACCACAGCTTGCGACCAACGTTACTTATGTAGAGTCTGATGTATCTGATGTGGTGGAGAAGGTCATGCCTGCCATGGTATCGATTGTGAATAACTTTACTGAGACAGCTAATGTCTTCGGCCAGCAGTATACACAGGAAGAAGCGGCCAGCGGTTCCGGTATTATTGTAGGCAAGACGGATGATGAGCTGCTGATCGTATCTAACAACCACGTAGTAGAGAGCGCAGATACGCTGACTGTTACTTTTATCGACGGCAGTGAAGCACAGGCACAAGTCAAAGGACTGGATTCCGATATGGATCTGGCAGTGATCGCAGTATCTTTAAATGATCTGAGCGATGATACCAAGAATGCCATTACCGTTGCTACTTTGGGCAGCAGTGATGACCTGAAGCTTGGTGAGCCGGTAATTGCCATTGGTAATGCTCTTGGATATGGTCAGTCCGTTACCAACGGTATCGTAAGTGCCCTAAATCGTGAGATCACTCTGGAGAACGGCTCTACCGGTACTTTCATCCAGACCAACGCAGCCATCAACCCCGGTAACTCCGGCGGTGCACTGCTGAACATGAATGGTGAGGTTATCGGTATCAACTCCAACAAGATCGGTGGTACTGCCGTAGAAGGTATGGGATATGCTATCCCGATTACTTCGGCAAGCCCTATCATTGCAGATCTGATGGAGCGTCAGACCAGAACCAAGGTAGCTGAGGATGAAGTCGGTTACATCGGTATCTCTCTGCAGAAAGTAACTTCCCAGATCTCTCAGATGTATAACATGCCGGAAGGCATCTATGTAGTATCCGTAGAGGAAGGCAGTGCAGCAGCGAATGCCGGTATCATGAAAGGTGATATCATTACCAAATTCGATGGCAGCAGCATCTCGTCCTACTCTGATCTTCAGAAGATGTTACAGTACTATGCAGCCGGTGATTCCGTAACCATAACGGTACAGAGACCTCAGAACGGTGAATATGTGTCTGTCGAACTGAATCTCACACTGGGCAGCAGACCAGCAGATAAAAAATAAATATAGCGGTTCCCAATATTGAATATTGGAAAGATAGAAGAAACCCCGGAAGATCGTCTGCATCTCCCGGGGATTTTGTTTAGAAAAACTTCACTTGTAGCAGTCATTCGAATTAGATATAATAAGCGTAGGCATGAGCAGTGCAAGGATCGTGGATTACGAAAACCGACTGCTTGCAGGCGGGATTACGTAAGACACGATACGTGTAGGGCGAAGCCCGGATATCGAGGTAGCACGAAGTGATACCGAGATAAGCACTGCGAGAAGAAAGCAGCAAGGAATAGTGGATTACGAAAACCGACTGCTTGCAGGCGGGATTACGTAAGACACGATACGTG
>ENA-ORTU01001951-ORTU01001951.1-human-gut-metagenome-genome-assembly--contig:-NODE-1951-length-19830-cov-3.106195_pt1 | contig 19830 bp, 10 predicted proteins | sample MGYA00241910_ERZ509184 | MGnify/ENA primary metagenome ERZ509184 (study PRJEB26280, sample SAMEA2338847) | human gut metagenome | biome: human gut; feature: human-associated habitat; material: faeces... | reverse complement strand
AAAAACGGCACAGGCAACATTCACACCCACATCATAATCAACAGCCTGCGCAAATCCGATATAGAGCCTCAGACCTACACCGAACGGCCAATCGACTGCAAGGCTGGATACAAGCACCACCTTACCAAAGACTATTTGAAGCACCTGCAAAAATCTTTGATGGATATTTGCCATCGCGAAGGGCTGCATCAGGTCGATCTGCTCTCCCCTGCTGCGGATAAAATCACACAGCAGGAGTACCATGCGCAGCGGCGTGGGCAGCTGAATCTGGACATTGCAAACATGGAACTTCTGGGCGATGGCATCACCCCCATGCACACTACCTTTGAAACAAACAAAGAAAAATTCCGCAATGCCATTTCTGACATTGCGGAACGTGCCACATCTTTTGAGGAATTTCAACGGTTATTAAAAGCGGAATACGGAATTTTGGTAAAAGACCATCGTGGACGATTCAGCTATCTTCCTGCTGACCGACAGAAATTTATTTCTGCCCGCGCTCTCGGTTCTAATTATGACCGCGACAGGCTTCTCCGCATTTTTGCAGAAAATGCGCGGAACAAAGAACGGAACAATCCTCATTGGGCAGCAGATGATCCTATGGCTATTTTGTTCATTAAGTCTGACCTGCGCCTTGTGGTTGACTTGCAGACCTGCGTAAAAGCACAGCAGAGCCGCGCCTATGCGCAGAAAGTCAAGATTTCCAATTTGCAGCAGATGGCACGAACAGTCGCTTATGTGCAGGAACATGGATACGATTCTTACGAAAAACTCTCCGATACCACTGACGCCATTCAATCTAAAATGGCAAAAGCCCGAAGTGATGCCAAATTCACCGAAGCAAAATTGAAAAAAGTCAATGAGCAGATTCGTTATTTAGGCCAGTATCTTTCTACAAAATCAGTCTATGGTGATTTCTTGAAATCCGGCAATAAGAAATCTTTCCGTCAGGCTCATGCAGAGGATATTGCCAAATATGAAGAAGCCCTCCGCATCCTAAAGCAGCACTCCCCAGATGGAAGGTTCCCGACCATGAAAGACCTCCGGGCTGAAAAGGAGCAGCTTACCATTCAGAAAGATGCCCAGTATGACACCTACCACTATTTCAAAGATTACCACAGGGAACTCCAGACTGTATGTGCCAATGTAGATAACATTCTGGGAACAGAACGAGAAGCACGGCGCGAACAGCAGCAATCCCGAAAGAACGAACACTCTCTATAAAACAAAAAGCCAGCCCTGGTCTTTCCTGCGAAAGACTAGGGCTGACCCTTTTCTACCATATTACTCTTAGAACAGGATTTGAACTGTCGCATCCTGAATCAAATCAATGAACTGCTCTTTCGTTATAACTTCTTTGCGGCAAATAATCGACTTATCCGCTTGCTGCCGTGTATAAGTCAATTTTCTATCATCGTGGCGAAGCTGCCGCACCGCATCCAAAGTCAAGGCGCCCTCACGATACATCTGACACAAAATAAAGTCATTTGACTTAAAGGCCACCGAAATCGGAGAATCCAGCGCAGGAGTAAATTCAGAATTTCCCGTTAAGATACGCTCTGCATTCGTTTGGAACTCATGCGCATCCGTATCCTGCGTATAGATTGTCAGGCTGTCCACTCCATCATGATACCACGCGAATATTTCAGCAAGGATCGTCAACGAGATTTCTCCCGCATTCTTTTTAAGAGTGCGACCCGTTGACAGCGTTCTTCCATGAATCGGCCATTCATCGTACAGCCGGTTCATCCATTCCTCTGCGGAAGGCAAGTCAATCAGATCTTCGGTTTTTACTTTTCTGCGAAGGAAGCGCATCAACTCTGACACACGCGATACCGCAGCTTCAACGATGTAGTACAGGTTCACATCTTCATCATTGACAAAAGCACCGTACTTTGTTTCATCAATCCAACGAATAGGATACCCTTGTGCCTGAAGCTGCTCAACATAGGTGCTTCTGTATGTAGAATCCTCAATTTCCTCCATTACCCACTTTGGTATCAGAATCAAATCGTATACGCTGAGGATTCCATCAGATGGATAACTTCTCTGGCTCAACTCGTGCATAAATGCCAGTGATGAGTTATCCATAAGTGCTATTTTGGTCTCCCCAGCATATTCTTTATACTCTGGTATATTAAGCATCGGCCTCTCCCGTCAGCATTTTAAATTCACTTAAAACCGTTTTCAGAAATGCTTCATTGTCTTTATGGTATTCCACTTCCGGCTCATTGCGAATCGTCTTATTGATTTTCTCTTGTAGCGGACTTACATTTACTACATACGAAGGCCGTACAAGGGAATCATCCAATCCCAAATCGCGGAATCTCTGTGCAATATCTTCAACCTGCACATCAAAGTTTTCCTTAACTTCTTCCGCAATAGCCGTATTCCCATTCTTTACTGCACTTTCATACAGAGAAATCAGCACCGCCTTATAGGGAGCTTGGAAAGCGTTCATGCACTGAAACGCTTTTGCTTGGAACTCCATATCCTTTAAGCCCTCAAAATACGGCATAAGGTTTCCCAGAAGCATAAGCGCAGCAAAGTATTCTGCTTTTCGTTCTTCCATCAGGATTTCGGATTCAATCAAATGGTCAAAAGAAACTTCATCAAACAATAGATGATAAATCTCATGCCACGCAGTAAAATACTGATTTGCTCTCGGAAGTGCCGTATTTATCAAGGGGATTCGTTTTCCATCCCGAACAAAAATCGCTCCGCTCAAATAGTGATTATCAATCGGCAGCTGTATCAAACCATACGGTCTTAAAATCTGTAACGCCAACTGTATCGGAGAATTTATCTGCATCGGATTGTATTTTGACCAGATAAGCGAAGCACTCTGCTTCATCTGTTCCTCAATGACTTCGTTCCTTTTGATAACTTCATCTAAGTTGGCTGCTGTAATTCGCTCACTCATAGCCTTCCGCCTTTAATAATAAACACTGCAAAGGTTTAGAATATCCTGCAACAGATCGTACTCTATCTTTGCCTTATCATTCATCTGATAATCAATCGGCGCATTCTGCGAGTACACGGCATCTACACTTTGCACCCTCGGTGAAAATCCCATCAAGGTATCCGGGTCAATGCTCAAACTAGTAAGAATCTTGTTCAAGTGCTTATCGAACGTGCTTTTGCTATCTATCTCGCCATTCAAAATCTTATCTAAAGTAGGGCGAGAAATCTCTGTTTTCTTGCAGAACGATACTTTTGAGAATCCATTGCTGCGAATATAGTCCTTTAATTTTGTCCCTGTCAGTTTTCTCATTTCAAAAAGTTCATCAAAACGCATTTTTCATCTCTCCCTTCTGCTATTATTATATACCATCAGCTTCTGGAAATCAATCGTGATGTAAAAAAGTTTTTTACATTTTTGATTCTAACGCAAAAAAGATGGCCTCCTTTTTGGGGAAGCCATCTCAACGATATTACGGTATTTTAACTTTTTCGGCTTCTTTCCTGTTCCTGCTGCGGCGCATTGTCTTTTTGTCGCCGCTCAGCCTGCTTAATATGCAGCCGATCAAGCACCGACCACCTGCCGCCAATGCGCCGGGGCTTTTTCGGTACATTGTTGACGCAGCCATCTATCATATTGTAGTTTTGCTCCGTGCCGGATTCTTTGGCGCGTTCCGCTGTACCGTTTTCAAAGAACTTCTGATGGTGCAGCAGTTCAGGCTTTTGGCCTTGTAAAAAAGCACTCATCTTTCTGGTAGCTTCTCCATCGAAACCTAAAGCTGTCTGCGTCACAAAGGCTCCACTCTCGTGAAGAATAATGCTCGGCGGTGGATTCTTCGTTTGTTCACTTCTCATCTGAACAAACCGCTGACCATCGACCTCTACTTCATCTGATACCAGCCATGTTCCTTTTTGCCCTGCCACCTGATAGCCGCCCTCATCAAGAATCAGGTATGTGCCGCTCTGGGGCTTTGGGAAAAAGCCGTTGAATCTCACCAGCCTATCCTTATCAACATAGAAAAAAGAGGTTTTGCCTGCCGCAGTCAATCCGATGACATCACTGACCCCAAATTTTCTAATTTTGAATTTGTCCGGGTTAATGCTTTCCATTTTTTTACGAATCGCTTCCGCGCCCATTCCCCGTGAAGCCGTACCAGAGTAGCCCGTGCCATAATTGTCTGCGGTTATCATAAAGCCATGCTGAATCTGGTATTCATAGCTGCGGCAGCGATACTCACGGTTTTTCTCAGAATTGTCGATCTGGTAAATCACAAATATATCTGAACTCATTTTCCTGCATCATCCTCCGGCCTATGCCATTCCAGTTCCAGCCCCTTGAACTGCTGCTCGTTCAACTGCTGCATCTTCGGGATGGTCTGCTGGACAAGCGCAGACATCTCTGCATCCTCTGCCACAAGCGGCTGAACCTCCGTCAACACCTGAATCGTATCTTTGAGTGTCGGCTGCTCAAACATCGCCATCAGCATCAATTCCAGTTCATCAAAGCGTACATTGCTCATAACTCCATCCCTTTCCTTTTCGCTTTCTTCGGCTTATCCTGTTCCTGTGCAGGCTGATCCTGTTTCTTGGCTTTCAGACTGCGCAGGGCATCCAGAACAGACTTTTTCGTACTGCTGCGTTCCTGCTCCTTGCTCTTCTGCCGTGCCTCCATCAGTTTTTCCATATCGGCAATAGCCTGCTGCACCAGCTTATCATCCCTGAAATAGTTGATGGAGTTGATGTTCTCGCGCTGCACTTTATCGTTCACGACCAGCTCATACATTCCAACAAAGCCGCCATCTTCCTCGATGCAGAATCCAATGCACTTGTCGGCGTTCATCCGTTCGGACGGAATCTTGTCATAGGCTTCCAAAGCTTCTTCCATTGTCAGATGTTCGTGGAACTCTCCCGCAAACGTGAACTCCAAACACTCCGCGACATAAAAGCTGAGCGTTTCTTCCGGCGCAGGTCTTTCTGCAGCGAGTTTTTCTTTCAAACCTTCTGCCTGCTGTTCAGCCGCCGTATCAGCCTGTTCCCGCAGTTCTGCCGCGTCCATGATTCTGCCCTGTGCTGCATCGCAGCCGAACTCTGCCAGCAGCTCCATCATAGCCTTCTGCACAGGCTTATCTCCGTCCGTTTCGAGAATACCGCCATCCCGTTCCGTGAAGTCCTTATTATATAAGGTATAGTCGAAGCCATCGTCACAGGTCTGGATGTGAAAATAGGCATCCGGCAATTCATAGGATAGCTCCACATCCTGCACGGCTAAGGCCCCCTGTAACGGCTGGACAACATGATTCTGGATATACGGGTTATCCCAGCCCGAAACCGTTTTGTAGTCCTCTACGATGGTGTCAATGCCGTTCCTGCACTGCAAAACATCCAGTGAACCCGGCAGAGGATCAGGATTCTTCTCCACGCCCAAAGCTTTCATGTAATGGTTCGGAAGTGCCTGATACTGCGACATTGCATCGTCGAGATTTCCGAACCGCTCAATTTTCAAAGATGCGGCCTGCAAATTTTCGACCACATAGAACTGCTTTACGAAAGGCTGCTCCTGTTCCAGTTCTTTCTGCGCATCCAGTTCTTCCCGGAACATCGTCACAAAGCCATCCAGAATAGCCGGGTGGCTGTCAACCACCCAGTCCGTGCGGAAGGTCATGCGGTCTGCATTATGTTCCGGGGTGCTGACCTGCTCCGCCCATTCCTTATTGCTGTGAGAAAAGCGGCCATCATAGCTTTTGTGGTGCAGAGTATTCGCCAGAATATAACCCACACGCTCCATGCCGTACTGCCGCACCACCTGATCGACTGCACCATCGCCAAGGTGCATTCCGTCATAATTGTCCGCAATCGCTTCATGGATCGCCTGCTTGCACTCACTGTTCAGCCGATAGGATGTACGGTATAAATCCACTTCGTCATTTTCTTTGGCATAGCTGAACGGCTCATAGTAGACAGGCACATCCGAATAATCCTGTGCGCTGTTATCCGGCACAGGCACATCCTTTTCAATGATCTCCGATACCACATCTTCTTTTTTCGGCATATTCCATTTTTCAGAGAAATATTTCTGTACGGCCTCCTGAAAATCCTCATCGAAACCGTTCCACAAATCCTCTGCCACCAGCTTGCCCTGCTCATTGACTGCAACGCAGGCCGCCATATCGCCGTGTTCCTCATGCTCCAGCAGGAAGAACTTCTCGCCTCCAATTTCCGTTTCATCAACAGCATACCATGTGCCGATATGCCCTTCGACTGCGATATGGTCGGAATCGCCGTGGATCAGTCCGTTCCTTTTCTGCTGCTGTTCCTCCATAAACTCTCGCACGGTCAACTCTGCGCCTGTGAAGTTCAGTCCTTCCTCGCCAAGTTCCAGCCGCCCTTCTGCGCCAAGGTCAAGTTCTTCGGCCATCAGAACAGATGCCGCATGGTTCACCACCACAGTTTTCTCCACTGTAATGGGCTGGCCTGGGTCATAGTCCGAGCCGCGCAGATCATAGCGATATAAGCCCTCCGGCACTTCTTCATCCCGCAGTCGGCCATTGCTGAAAAGACCGGGCTTATCAAAGATTTCGATTTCCTGCAATTCTTCGTTCAAAAGGTTCTCTTTCTGCAAATCCATATTCCTTTCCTTGAAAAAATTCCGGCAGTTCAGCAAAGCCGATGCTGTCCACATAGTAGGCTTTGACCGTACTGCCATCATTGAGTACCACCACATCACTGACCGACAGCGAATGCCCCGTAAAGTCTGCCGGACGCTGGATATTGAATCGTTCATAAATGCCATCCAGCGTATCCTTTTCCGTAAGCGGTGCGGCATAGATCAGGTCATAATCTGCACGGGTAACCGTTATGCCTTTCTTCTCCACATAGTCCAGCCCCATAAAACGGTAGTCGTGTTCCGGGTCACGGGCAGTGATCTGGTAAATACCGAGCTGCTTCTCGCTGCCATACAGCAGCATATTTTCCTGTTCTGTCATACTCCGCTCCTGCTCCAAATCTGCTGTTGCAATCTGGAAGGTATCACTTCCGCGCTCGATTTTTGTTCGGTCAGTAACGATCACTGGCCACGGACTGATGCGGACAAGATAAATCTGCTTACCCTCGTCATACAGCCGCAGAGCCTGTTCACGGTTTATTACTGTCAGCTTAAAATCCGGGCGCGCATACTCGTCCTCTGCATAATCTTCCCGTTGTTCCAGCAGAATCGCATCCCATGCGTCTGCCTTAATGCCGAAAATGCCATCGTGCTGCTCGATTTCCTCTTGGCTTACATAATCACCTGCCGTGCCATCACGGAACAGCGGATAAATCCTCTCACCCAGCCGATGCCATTCCCGTGCGCCTTCTTTCGTCAGCGGCAGCACATCATCTTTCCGGTAGCCGTAGTCATGCATTTCGGAAAGACCAATCATCCCATCCGGGAGATTTTCAATTTTTTCCTGCGCATCATACATCAGGCGGTTGACTTCTTCTTTGTTATCCTCGGCCAGTGCAGCCGCCAGACCGTTCACCAGTTCTTCCGTTGCTGCCCGGTCATCCAGCTTAAAAGCAAAATTCACAATGAGGTTGCGCTGCTCATCATCGAAAATTGCTTTTTCCTGCTCCTTGTCGGCAATCAGCTTTTCCGCATACTGCATCGCGGTCATGCGCTCTGCGTTCCTTTCCGCCACCGCTGCTTCCAGCTTTTCCAGAAAATCGGCTGCGGTCAATCGAATCGTATCCATCGAATCTTTCAATTCCTTCATCTCCTTGCCGCTGGCCCAGCTTGCCACATACGGAAAAGAGTAATCGGATGTATCAATGCCCAGAGCCGAGCATACCGTAAAAGCGATGCTTTCGGCTTCGGTTTCTTTCGTGAGCCTGTCTTTTTCTTCGCCGTTCTGCTCCATCAAATCGCTGTTGTGCAGCATCGCATGAGCAACCTCGTGGATCATCGTCTTTATGGTCTGGCTCTCGCCCATGCCGACCTGAATGCAGATTTCTTTGTCTGCATCACTGTAATAGCCTTTGGCATCCCCTTCGATTTCATCAAACCGCATCGGCACAGGCGATACCTGCTCGATTGCCGCCGTAAGCAGCGCATAGTCTTTGACGCTGGCCGTCAGTTCGTTCACTTCCAGCGATGGAATCGGTTCCCCATCGGTCTGTGAAACATCAAAAACCGTCGTCACTCGGAAGCGCGGAACCACATACTCCACACGTTCCATTTCCGGTTCACCGTTTTCGTTCAGCACAGCCAAGCCCGTATCCTTGTCGATTTTCTCTCGCTCCTCGACTTCCTTAATGGGAGCCGGAGCGATGATCTGGATGCCCTTTTCGCCTTTTTTAACGTAACGGTTAAACTTATTCTTCCATGCGTTAAACCCTGCCACCAGTGTGGCATCGGGCCGCTGCATAGCGATCAGCAGCGTATTATTGAAGCTGTAATTGTGGAATTTTGCCATCGTGCGCAGACACGTCGTGTACATTTCCGATGTAAAAATGTCCTTTACACCCTGCTCCAGCCGTTCCGTGATTTCTTTCATCTGCTGTTTGCGGTCAACTGCCATGCAAGCCCTCCTTTTTCTTGACCCATCGTGTTTTCATCTGGCGCGGATATTGGTCGGCCTGTTTTGGTGCTTTTGCACCGTTCCATTCCAAGCCTCCGGCTCTGCCCTCACAGATGTACCCGGCAGCTTTCAGGGAGCTGCCATTCTCCGTGTCCAGAATGTAGGTAACAACTTTGTTGTAGCCCATGGCCCGTGCTGCACGGTATGCCGCCGCATACAAAATACTGCAAGCGTTCGGCGTTCCATTCGTACATAGACGGTTGACTTCCAGCGTGTAGCCATCGTCCAGCCGCCGTGCCACGGGTCTGCCGCAGATAGCAACCCCCACCAATGCGCCATTGTCCGATACGCCGATAGAGAATTTATGTCCTCGTGTCGGTTTATGGTGGCGGTGATACTGCTGTACAAATGCGTTTGCCGTTTTCAGATTGATCGGTGTTAATGTCAGCAAATGCCCTCCTTGTTCAAAAACACCCCGTTAGATTCCTTGCAGAGATCTAACGGGGTTATCCTATTTACAGTTCCATATTGTGACTTTTCCGCTTCGGGGATTTCTGCGGTTCTGCACTGCGCTCTGCCTGCTTTGCATGAAGCTGTGCCAGCACAGAGGGTTTCCGCACATTGTCCGCAGTGCGCTCTGCAACGCGGCCTGCATAGTTCACAGGCTGGCGCGGCCTGTCTGCAACTTCGGTTTCGGCTGCATCCTCGTCCACGCCCAGCGCATCCTCACCGCCCTTTTCGTCCATGTTGAGCAGAGAGTTCAGCTCCGCAAGGCGCGCAGATTTTTCGGCCAATTCTGCTTCCTGCGCAAAAGGACGTTTGGCTTCTTCCTTTGCCTGCGCCAACTGCTGTTCCAGATTTTCCAGTCTGCGTTCCACCTGCGGCAATGCTCTTTCGATGCCTGCTAGTGCATTGGTAACACGCAGAATGTTGCCCTGCGGGTCTTTGCCGACTTCCATCGAATAGTTCCACGCGCCTTTGATGGACAAGCGGAACACTTTATCGAAGTTGTCAAACCGGGAATGCAGTTCAAACGCACCGTAGCTGCCGATCCTGCCCTCGGTGCCAGCCGTTTTCAAAGCCTTACAAGCCTCGATGATGGCCGCACCCGCTTCCTTGCGTTCGCTGTACACCTTACCGCTGATTTCCATAGCGAAGTGGTCTTTGTCCTGCGCCAGAAGCGGTTTTGCCGCTTCCATATCGGTTTTCAGTGCTTCGATCTGACCCTGTGCCACAGCGATTTCTCGCGGATAGCGGCGTGCAATATCCGATTCCAAGCTATAAATCTGACTGGTGTGATTGGCTTTCAGCAGTTTCAGTTTGCTGACCTGAATATCCAAGTCCATCTTTTCCTTGATGTAGGGATTGCCCGTTGCTAGTGCCTTGATTTCGGCATAGGACAGCGCGGTATCGTCCACATCATCGCAGGCACGGACAGGCGATTTGGAAGTCATGATCTGGCTTATAAACTTCTGTTTATTTTCCAGAATCTGCCACATATACGAATCAAACGTATTTTCAGTGACGTAACGATAGATTTTTACCTGCTTATTCCGGTTTCCCTGCCGTAGAATACGTCCTTCCTGCTGTTCTAGGTCAGACGGCTTCCACGGGCAATCCAGATGATGCAGGGCAATCAGCCGATCCTGAATATTGGTTCCTGCGCCAAGTTTCGGCGTAGACCCCATCAGAATACGCACCTGTCCAGCGCGCACCTTTGCAAACAGGTCTGCTTTTTTCGTTTCGGTGTTGTACTCGTGAATGAACGCCACTTCCTCACGAGGAACACCTCTCGCCACCAGCTTCTCCCGCACATCATCGTAGACGTTGAATGTGCCATCGGCTTTTGGTGTCGATAAATCACAGAAGATCAACTGTGTTCCTCTATCTGCCGCAGATTCTTCCCAGACCTTGAACGCATTGTCCACACAGCGATTCACCTTACTCTCCGGCTCGTCCGGCAGCATATCATTCATAAGCCGCTGGTCGAGTGCCAGTTTTCTGCCATCGTTGGTGATCTTGAGCATATTATCGAATCTAGGATTCACATTTCCATTGCGCACGGCCTCGGCACGGTCTGCAAAGGAACTCACCATTTCTTCCTGTGTCTCGCTCGGTTTCAGCACTTCGTTGATGTACTCCGCTTTCGGCACAGGCAGATTCAGCATATCCGCCGTCTGCACGTCTGCCGATTCCTTGAACAAGGAAATCAGTTCCGGCAGATTAAAGAACCGGGCAAAGCGTGTTTTCGCGCGATAGCCCGTTCCCTCCGGGGAAAGCTCGATTGCCGTGACGGTTTCACCGAAGGATGCTGCCCAATCATCGAAGTGGCTCAGTCCCATTTTCTGCAGCGTGTCATACTGGAGATACCGCATAATGGTGTACAGCTCCACCATCGAGTTGCTGACCGGGGTTCCGGTTGCAAAGGTCACGCCCTTGCCGCCTGTCAGTTCGTCCAGATACTGGCACTTTGCAAACATATCGCTGGACTTCTGTGCATCGGTCTGGGCAATACCTGCGATGTTCCGCATTTTTGTGTAGAGGAACATATTTTTATAGAAATGCGACTCGTCCACAAACAGACGGTCAACACCCAGTTCCTCAAATGTAACCACATCATCCTTTCTCGTCTGGTCGTTCAGCTTTTGCAGCTTTGCTTCCAGCGTTTTCTTTGTTTTTTCCATCTGCTTGACCGTAAAACTGCGGCTGTCCTCACTCCGGGCATCGGCCAAAGCCAGCGTAATGTCGTCGATCTGACGCTCGATAATAGCTTTCTGCCGTTCCGGGGAAAGCGGCACTCGTTCAAACTGCGAGTGTCCGATCACAATGGCATCGTAATCACCTGTTGCAATACGGGAGCAGAACTGCTTACGATTGCTGGGTTCAAAATCCTTTTTCGTTGTCACCAACACATTGGCATTGGGATAGAGCCGCAGGAAGTCTGCGCCCCACTGCTCTGTGAGGTGGTTCGGCACCACATAGAGGTTTTTCTGCGACAGGCCCAGTCTGCGGCTTTCCATGCCGGCAGCAATCATCTGGAAGGTCTTGCCTGCGCCCACACAATGAGCCAGCAGCGTATTGTTACCGTACAGAATGTGCGCCACGGCATTTTTCTGGTGCGGCATCAGAGAGATTTCCGGGGTCATGCCCTCAAAACGAATATGACTGCCATCGTACTCACGGGGACGAATCGCATTGAAAATCCGGTTATAGGTCGCACACAAATCCTCGCGGCGATCTAAATCTTTGAAAATCCACTGCTTAAACGCTTCCCGAATGGATTCCTGCGCTTGCTGTGCAAGCATGGTTTCCTGCTTATTCAGCACACGATGGTCGCCATCCGCATCGTGAATCGTATCGTAGATTTTGGTATCCCGGAGATTCAGTGCATCTTCCAGCAGCTTATAGGCATTGACCCGCAGGGTTCCGTAAGTGTTGGTAACAAGCGGATTTCCGCGATCCAGCGACTTACCCGAAATGTTCCATGCACCTGAAATTTCGGAATAGGTTGCTTTAATGTCAATACCAGCATAGTAGTTCGGTGTTTTGAACACTTCCTTCATAAACTGCGTGATGTACTCCGGTTTTACCCAGTTTGCACCCAGCCGCACTTCAATTTCCGAAGCATCCAAATCTTTGGGCTGTACCTTTTTTAGGTAATCCACATTGATCTGGTACTCTGCATGGTTCGCCGCAAAGGTTTCTGCAGTGGCCAGTTTTTCACGAACATTGCCAGACAAGTATTCATCCGAGGTTTCCCACTGCTGCGTCACAGGGTTTCGGAAAATCGCACCTGCCAGTTCATCCGTGATCTCCTGTTCTGGTTTACCGCAGAGCTGCGCCATGAACGGCACATCTACCTTTGCTTTCTCTCCGATAGAGAGTGCCAAGGCTTCACTGGGCGTGTCCACTGAGATAACAGGCTCCGGCTTGCGGATTGTACGCTTGGTGAAAATATCGGCCAGCCGTTTGAGATTCTTCTCCTCGTCCAGAATTTCCAGTGATGCCAGCAGACAATAGCTGCTGTCCTGCCGGAACGCCCGCTTGTTGGCCGTGCTGTTGATAAGGCCATACTGCGCCTTAAATGCGGTGTACTGCTGTTTCAGTTCATTCTGCAAAAGCTGAACTTCTGCATCCGAACCATCATGCAGCTGACAATCCAACAGTTTTCGGGTGGTTTCCCGCAGAGCGATCATGCCCAGCACCCGCTCTGCAGTTACGGCAGGCAGTTCCACCTTATTCATAAAGGAGTTTTCGCGGTAGTAAATCTGCCCGTCCACGTTCGTGAAGCTGAAATTCTTCACACTTGGGTCTGCCGGAATGGGTTCTTCCTGCACATCCAGTTCATCGTCGGAGATTTCCGGCTCTGTGATGGTGGCATGGATGCTGCTGATCGCTTCTTTCAACTGCTGCGCAAGGTCTGCGCCCTCGATGGGTTTGACCGTAGTTTCCTGCTTGCCGTACTGGGTGCTTTCCGTGGTGATCTCCCCCAGCACCATCTCAGGATGCTGCGCAAAATACTGGTTGATGGAGTAGTCTTCCGGTGTTTCGCCAAGGTCTACCCAGTCAGCCCGCTCCACCGCTGCGCGGTCACGCTTATGCAGGAACAGAATGTCAGCAACCACGCCCGTGTTGGCATTGCGCTGAAACGCATTGTTCGGCAGTCGAATCGCACCTACCAGATCGGCGCGGTTGGCAAGGTACTCACGGACAGAGGAATCCTTCTTATCCATCGTACCGCTGGACGTTACCACCGCCACCACACCACCCGGACGCACAAGGTCAAGGCTCTTAGCGATAAAATAATCGTGGATGAGAAAATTGTGGCGGTCATACCGCTTATCCGGTACTTTGTAATTACCAAACGGTACGTTACCCACAACACAGTCAAAGAAGCTGTCCGGGAACTGCATCGTTTCAAAGCCCTGCACCGCAATCTTGTTTTTCTGGTACAACTGCTGTGCAATGCGGCCCGAAATGCTGTCCAGCTCCACACCATACATCCGAATCTTCTCCATGCTGTCCGGCACCAGACCCATGAAATTGCCGACACCACAGGATGGTTCCAGCACGTTGCCTTTGGACAATCCCATATTGCCCAGGGCTTCATACATCGCCTTGATGACCGTAGGAGAAGTGTAAAACGCATTCAGGGTACTGGCACGGGCTTCCTTATACTCATCTACCGTGAGCAGGGACTGCAGTTCGGCATACTCTTTCGACCATTCCGCGTTGTTTTCATCGAACGCCTGCGGAATGCCGCCCCAGCCCACATACCGGGAAAGTATCTCCTGCTCTTCTGCGGTAGCCTGCCGCTGCCCTGCATCCAGTGTCTGCAGCACCCGAATGGCTTCCACATTGGCTTTATACTTTGTTTTCGGCCCTCCTGCGCCGAGATCATCGTCCGTAATGCGGAAGTTCATAGGTTTCTGTTTGGGCTGTGCAGGCTGTTCTGTTTCTGCTCCACTGTCCAGCGGAAGATTGTGCTGCCGCCGTGCATGGTTGACCTCTGCCGGGGTCATAGGCTGCTGGGTCAGCGGTTCAAGGGCTTCCTCTGCTGCTGCACGGCTGATGGCATCCGTTCGGTTCTGCACATCTGCGATCAGCTGCATCTGTTCTGGCGGGAAGTCAGGATTCAGCAGTTCTTCCAACTCGCCGCCTGCTTCTGCCACCGAATAGATCACATCCATCTGCTCCGGGGAGAAATCCTCGTAGGCCACACCCGCATTGTACAGAGCCGTAAAGACTGTGATTTCCACCGCTTCTTCCATCGGTACATCTGCCTGTTCGTACAGATGCCGAATGTACTCCAGCTGTTCCGTTCGGAAAATCGGATACCGGGCTTCTTTTGCAAGGGTCATGTCCTGCAAACTGACCGTTCCATTTCCAAAGTCCACCGAATCCACACGGAACTCTCTATCGACCAGTTCGATGGTGGTATTAACAGGCAGATATTCCTCTCTGCGGAAGTATTTCGTTTGGGCATGGGTTCCATCTTCCTGCTGGCCGGACAGATAGACGTTCTCCCCTTGCTTCCAGAGCTTCATTGCCTGTGAAACCCACTGTTCACGCGGAAAACCAGATACCTCAACTTTGCCGAGTGCAGTTTTCTTTTCCAACAGTTTGCTGCCAAGCAATTCCGAAACGCGCTTTGCATCCTCGCCGTAGAACTCAAAGTTTCCGTACTGCTCATAGCCGACCAGAGCATCCGGGTAGCGCTCTTTCAGTGCGTTATATTCGTTGGCGGCATCCAGTGGCAGGGGCTGCAGCGTCTGCTCCGAATACTTTTCATCTGCAAGAGGCGCATCTTTTTTGGGTTTCTCAACCGCTGCGGCGGTTGACTGCTCTTTCGATTGCGGCTCCTGCTCCATAAAGTCGAATATGGACATTTGCCCCTGTTCAGGAACCGCAATCTCAACAGCCCTCTTCTTTTCCGGGAAAATCGTGTACGTTCCCTCAACATACTGGTGCAGGATAGAGAGGGATTCTGCCTTACGCTCATATTCTTCCGAATCCAGCGGCACAGACAGCAGTGCATTGTCCATCTGCTCCAGCAGTTCCACCGCCTGTTCAGGGGCTTCCAGCTTTTCAACGAGAGCCTTTCGTCCTTCTTCATGGTAAAGGTCTTGCGGATAAGGCCGATCCACCTCGTTCGGCAGATGGTGATAGAAGTCCATCACCCGCATTGCCATCTGCTCGCGCTCATAAGCAGGCATCCGAGAGTAATCTGCCGGCTTCAAATACTCACTGTCACGGATAAGCTGGTCAATTCGGCCTGCAGCCTGATTCCAGTTCAGATGAACACTTGCATCCGGGTTCCCGTATGGGCCACGTTCCAAAGCAATACCTCTGCTATCGTGATCTTCGTGAGAATCATCTGCCCCGCAGAGTGCATGGCTGCTGCCACCGATTCCGTAATGGTCTTTCAGGAAGTCTGCCCGCTCTTTCTTGTCCTCATGATTCAGGAAGAACGAATAGATTGCCAGCCGACTGTCCGAATAATTGCTGCCTCGTGTGAAAAAAGCGTTTATTTCATCTTCCGTGATGAACTTCTTATACTCGTTCCAGTGAAAGTCCTCTCTTGCTGCATAATTCTGATAAGTCTTTGCAAACTGCTGGAACAGAGCCGCTACTTTATCCGGCTTATAAAAGTGCATCCGCATCAGGTCTTTATCTTCGGCGTAGGCTTCCCCCAGCGCAGATAATCTGTCGTTTAGGTCAGTCAGAAAATCCGTATCATCTAGCAAACCTGCCAGCCTGTCCGTCATTTCCGGGAAACCGCCCCTGAAGATTGCTGTATCCTGAAACACCACTTCGGCAACACCGTCTGCCAAGTCGCGCTCCATATAAGCCAATGTCTGCGCGTGTTCCTGTAAGGCGTTCTGCCGTGCAGCGTCTAGAACCGCCTGCGGCGCATACTCGCCCTGCCGGAGCAGTTCATGGATACGATTACTTACATCCTCCCAGGATAAAGACGCATTGGCAATCGTACCGCCCTTTGCCGTGTCACCTGCCGCAATGCGCAACCCCAGATCATCGAACCAGACGGCATACTTTGCACCGACACTCTCAAAGCCTTTGCCGCCCGTTCCATATTCGTTTTTCACGAACTCTGTATATTCTTCCGGGGTTTTCTCAACCATAAAATTGTAGATCAGGCGCAGCTGACCCTTGCTGCGGTTGCTGCCCATGCGCAGGATTTCATCGACCACTTCAGGATCAAGTGCAATTTCATCCGCATACCGCGCCTGGATCGGTGCTTCAATGACGCGGATCTGCTGTTCCACGGTGGGCAGATCGGGAAAAGAAAAAGCAGAGGCAATTTCTTCCTCTGCTTCGCTCAAATCCTGTTCCGTTGTCGTTTCGGTTAATTGTACACCAATTCCTTCAAGACGATCTCCTCGGCCATCGCCGTCAGGTTGTTCTGGTGCGCTGCCCATGCCAGCGGGTCTTTCTCCTTGCTCGGTGCCGGAAACTTCTCGTTCAGGCTGTCCAGCAGGGTTTCCACCCGGCTCTCCGCTGCTTCCTCGATCTGCGCCAGATGCTGGTTCAGTCTGCCGCTCATCAGCATACTCTGATACCAGTTCTTGCAGTTCTCTTTCAGGTACGTCCTGCGCAGCATCCCGTACTTCCCGATAATCTGCGGCTCGTCCTTCACGGCCAGATTCGGGAACAGATAATCTCCCTTGCGGTAATACGTCAACTCCATTTTCTTGTCCTCCTTTGGTCGTGTTTTCTTTGGTTTCACGCTTTAATGTGTTAAAGTCCGTATTGGTATTATACAAGCTGTCAACGGATTTTTCAAGCTGCTGCGTGATTTCTTTTTTGTAAATTTTCCGCATCTCTCGGCCAATGTCAAAAAGAACCGCTTCGCACTGTTCGGAAACCGCGTTGCCAAGGAACGACAGCACCGGCAGCTTGTTGAAATCCACGATGCGGATAAAGTCATCATCGTCCAGCACATCCATAGGCTCCTGCCCGCAACGCCGGGAAAGCGTATAGAAGATACTGTTGGTCATCAATTCCCGGAAGCGGATACGGATGTTATCTTCGTCCAGTTCTTCCAGAAAAGTATCCGCCACCTCATAGGCCAGACCGTCCATCGCTTCATCCAGATTGTCGGCGGTCAGCTGCTGTGCCAGTTCCATCAGGGCGGTGTTCATGCTGTCTGTCTGGGATAAACCATAGGTATCTTCCAGATGGTCTAAGATAGCCTGCTCATGCTCGTGGCTGTCCAGATTCCATAAGAGCGGTGTTTTTCCGCCGCGCACCAGATGGGTGTCAGCAATATCGAACACATACCGCAGCCTGGTACGCGGTCCGGTATCATCCAGAAGCGCGATGCCTTTTGCGCCACGGTTGACCCATCGGCTCATTTTCTGATTCCAGAGTTCCAGTTCTGCGCAGGCGGTTGCATCGGGCCGCTGCGCGTGGATCAGGAGCGCATCGGTGAACGAATAGCGGTACAGCCGCGCCGCCACATCCAGATAACTCATCCAGTCCTGTGGCGAGTTACTGACATACCGGGCGTTCTGTTGCGCCAATTCTCGAATATCGTTAATCTGTGGCAAGGGTCAAACCTCCTTTACGTTTTCTTTTTCATCGGTGTTTTGGGAAATTCCAGGCTGTACTGTGTGCGGCCATCCTCGACGCGCATCACAAGATCAGCGGCGAATGTCTTATCTTTTTTCGCGGAATAAAAGTCTTTTACATGGGTGCGGCCTTTCTTCAAAAGGTCTACCGCCATCTTCTTGTCCAGCGTTTTTCTCATATTGGCCAAGTATCTGCTTTCTTTCCAGAGGGCAAATTTGCAGCTGCGATCTGCACAACAAAAGCTGAGCTTACTCTCATGTACAGGGTTTCCGCAGACCGGGCAGCTTCCTACGCTTACCTTATTATGATGGGGAGCTGCCGCGACGGTAGGAATCTGCCGGAGGTCAGCCAGCATCTTGTCGAGCAGTCCATGGATGCCCTGCATAAAATCATGGGGCTTGATCTCACCGCGCTCCATCCGCAGCAGGTCATTTTCCCATTCGGCTGTCATACTGGCAGATTTCAGGTAGTCCGGGATATTGCGGATCGCGGCCACACCGTCCTCCGTGGGAATCATCTGCTTGCCTTTACGCTGCACATAGCCGGCGGATACCAGCTTTTCCAGAATCGCAGCGCGCGTTGCAGGGGTTCCCAGACCTTTCTTCTCCGTGTCCTTTTCAAATTCCTTGTTGCCTGCTGTTTCCATGGCCGACAGCAGGGTATCTTCGGTGTAGACTTTCGGCGGTGAAGTAAAGCCCTGCTTTTTCTCTGCCCGTACCACCGGAATAACCATCCCCTGTTCCAGATCGTTCGGAAGTGACGCATCCTTGTTCTTCTCCGGCTCCACAAGCGGAACAGGTTTTGCCGTATAGCCGGGCTGCAGAACATCCTTATATTTTGCCGTGAAATTCCTGCCCTGGCAGCACACTATTACCAGCACATCCTCATAGATGAACGACGGCTGCACAGCCTGCACCAGTTTCCAGATGATAAGCGAAAGAATCTTCTGTTTGGTTTCGGACAACTTTTCCTTATTACACTTTGCGCTCTGCATGGTCGGCAGGATCGCATGATGGTCTGTGACCTTGCTGTTGTTGATAACGCAGCTTACGTCTGCCGCCGCGCCATCTAAGGCCAGTACCAGAGATTCCACCGTCTTGCGCATATCCTCGGTCACGAACTGGCTGTCCGTTCTGGGATACGTCACCAGCTTTTCTTCATACAGTTCCTGTGCCGCCTGCAAGGTCTGGCTGGCGGTCAGACCGTAATAGCGGTTTGCTTCTCGCTGCAAAGTTGTCAGGTCATACAGCTTCGGGGGCTTCTTTTCTACCCTCTTTCGCTCGATGCTGCCGACCACCGCGCACTGCCCGTCACAGGCAGCCCGCATGGTATCGGCATCCTGCTCCTGCGCCATCTGTTCCGATACTGCGACCATGCCCCCACCGGACAGTTCCACTTTATAATAGGGTTCCTTTACAAAGTTCTGGATTTTGGTCTGCCGTTCGGCCAGCATCGCCAGCGTCGGGGTCTGCACACGGCCAATGGTCTGTTTTCTGCCGTACTTTTTCGTAAAAGCACGGGTTCCATTCATGCCGATCAGCCAATCTGCTTTTACTCTGCACTCGGACGCTGCAAACAGGTTATCATAGGCCGCGCCATCTCTCAGGTTCTCAAAGCCCTGCTGTATAGCGGCATCCTCCATGCTGCTGATCCACAGCCGCTTGATGGGGAGTTTACTTCCGGCAAGAGCATACACACGGCGGAAAATCGCTTCACCCTCGCGCCCTGCGTCGCAGGCGTTCACCACATAATCAAATCTCTTGCTGCGGAGCAGTTTGCGCAGAACATTGAACTGCGGCTTCTTGGTATTGTGTACCAGCAGTTTCCACTCAACAGGGAGAATCGGCAAATCCTCAAAACGCCAGTTTTCATAGCGTTCATCATAGTGTTCCGGGGCTGCATACTCTGCCAGATGCCCCAGACACCAGCTTACCACGCAATCCCCCCCCTCCAGATCCCCGTCCTCCTGCCGATATGCACCGATCACTTTTGCAATGGATTTCGATACGCTCGGTTTTTCTGCAATCACCAGATATTTCAACGCTTTCTCCTTTTTGAAAAAAGCAGGGATAGCCTTTCGACTACCCCTGCATCCTTATGTTACGGTTTTCTTATGTGCCATTTTCGTTGCCGGACTGATTATCCTCGTTCACAGTCGCAAGGCTCTGGTCGGTTTCCAGATTTTCACTCTGCGGCGTTTCTTCCTTCGGCTTCGGCTTAT
>ENA-ORTU01001916-ORTU01001916.1-human-gut-metagenome-genome-assembly--contig:-NODE-1916-length-20134-cov-5.749191_pt1 | contig 20134 bp, 16 predicted proteins | sample MGYA00241910_ERZ509184 | MGnify/ENA primary metagenome ERZ509184 (study PRJEB26280, sample SAMEA2338847) | human gut metagenome | biome: human gut; feature: human-associated habitat; material: faeces... | reverse complement strand
TCCCATAGCCAAGAAAGTTCATGTAGGATTTTCATGCGATCATCATCTCCTGTTCGTTAAACTGGAATTTGATGAGCCAACAGACTATTATTTTTCGTTGACTTTAAGTTCAAGGATATCCGGACGTGCATAATTCCCAATCGCATCATGCTCCATCTTACAGGCGGCAGGCAGGCTCATATCGAGCTCTGCATAGATGATGGTTTCTTCATCCCAAACCGGCTTTGTCAAATAATGACCATACGGATCAATGATGCAGCTTCCGCCTCTGCACACAAATTCCGGAAGTTCCGATACGATATTGCGCTCACACAAGTCAGAAGGATACGAACTGCGTCTGATGATCATATCAGCATTTACAAAGAAACATTTCCCCTCGATTGCAATGTGCTGAATAGTGGCTTGCCATTCTGGATTGTCATTGGTGTTTGGCGAAATATAAATGGTGATTCCCTTTTGATAGAGCGCTACCCGAGCAAGCGGCATATAGCTTTCCCAACAGATCATGCTGCCGATTGGTCCCCACGGCGTTTCAGTAACAGGGAAATAATCCTTATTCGCATCTCCCCATACAACACGCTCAGAGCCTGTGGGCTTCAACTTTCTGTGTACCTTATATGACCCGTTCGGTTCAAAAATGACATTGCTGTTGTAGAGCGTTCCACTAACAGCGTCTCGCTCGGAAAATCCAAGGTTGATGTATGCCTCCGCTTTTTGGGCTGCCTCTGCGAGTTGTTGGAACTCCGAATCTCCGGCAACAACAGAGGCATCGTAGTATCGTTTCCAGTCTTTTCGACCCTCCTCGCTTCGTTTTCCCATGCTAAAACCGAAATTCATTCCAACAGGATATCCCGGAATAAACAGTTCCGGGAAAACAATTAAATCCGGTTTTTGGCTTGCTGCTTCACAAATATATTGAAGTGCCTTTTTCAGCGATGCGCTTTTGTTGAACATAACAGGCTCTGCCTGCACTAATGCGATTTTACAATTGGTTTTGATGTCCTTCATAACGACAATTTCACTCCTTTACAAATTCCGATTTGTCTGTCCCTTAAAGTCCAAGTCCATCAACCCACGCCGCAAGCTCCTGATGCCCGGCTCTGCCCTTGAAGGCCCTGCTGTCCACCAGCTTTGCGCCTTTGCAGCTCGGCGCAAGGCGCTCGTTCGTCTTGCCGATGCCGCTTCCGCCGGAGGTCGCAAACGGGATACTCGTCGGCGCGACATACCACCAAATTGGGAAACCCACAAAAATCGTGTCGTAGTCCTTCATGTTGTCCCACCTTACGGCAATTTCAGAGAGTGAAGGCCGGAAAGCCGGTCAGAAGGAATACCCTCTCCTACAAATGAGCGCGGGGACGAAAGGCCGAACAGAGTCTTTCGCCCCCGCGCTCATAGAAGTATAATTAAAACCGGCAGATGGCTTTCGTGCCGCTGCTCCCCATTATACTCTTACTTACTCGCCTTATGCACACCGGTGAAGAAGTACCGGCCCAGGCCGTCGCCAAACACTCCGGTAAACGACTCTGACAGGCTCCAGCTGCGGGTGCTGCAATACATGGGAATCACATTGCCCTTCTCTATCAGCAGGCGCTCCGCATCCTCCAGATAGGCATCCCGGGCCTCCTGGCTGGCGGACACTGCCGCCACGCGCAGGAGCATATCATAGGCGCTGGAGGTAAAATTGGCATAGTTATCCTCCTCACCCATGCGCCAGCGGTTGAGAAAGCCCGTGGCGTCATTGCGGTCACTGGTGACACGCAGCGCTGCCAGCGTATATTCACCCCGCTCCAACGCTTGGGTGATCTCCTCGCTGGAAACGCCCTTGAGCGTCACGCTCAGCCCCAGCTTCTCCTTCCAGGTCTTCTGCAGCAGCAGCGCCAGGGAATCTGCAGTGCCATCGGACTCATAGAGCATAATTACCGGTGTCAGGCTTTTCAGCTTGGTGGCAGTGTAGCCCGCCTCCTCCATCAGCTCCTGGGCCGTCTGACAGTTTTTCTCGTAATTCTCGCTGTCATTGTCCACAGCGGAGCCGAAATCACGGAACTGGCCGCCCGTTGTGCTGCGGATGCCCCAGGTCACCAGTCCCTCTGCCGCCAGATGCGTCCGGGAGCCCAGCAGCTCGGCAATGGCGTTGCGGTCAATGACCAGGCCCATGGCCCGGCGGACATTTTCATTGCTGGTCAGGTCGGACAGCTGGTTCAGCAGCACCACGCTGGTCTCGGGATAGTAATCCGGCATCCAGCTGTCCATCTTCTTGGCTACAGCCTCGTCCGTCAGTCCCAGGACGAAATCCGCGTCCCCCTTCTCAAAAAGGGAGTTGGCCGTCTTCGCATCTGCTGTAAAGCGGAAGCTGATGCTCTCCGGTCCCAGGCGGCGGGCATCGTAATAGCCATCCGTCTGCTGCAGCAGCATCGTGTCGTTTTTCCAGGATGCAACGGTATAGGGGCCATTGGTGACCAGGGTGTCCGGCGACATGGACCAATTCTCCTGGGCCGCTGCGGCGCTCTGTACCGGCAGAGTCGCCGCCGCTGTGCAGACGCTGTCGATGAAGTACGGACAGCGCCCGGAAAGCACCACCACAAAGGTCTCGTCATCCGGTGCGGAAACCTGCAGCGCATCCTCTCCCGTCCGGGCAGCGCTGTAACCGGCTACCATGTCCAGGATTCTTGCGTTTTTTGAGCCGGTAGCAGGATCCACCAGCCGTTTCCATGCGTATACGAAATCCTGGGCAGTGACCTTGGTGCCGTCGGACCAGGCGGCACTGGAGCGGAGCTTGAAGGTGTAGGTCTCCTGCCCCTCAGCCGTGGTGTCACACTGGTAGCTGCGGGCCACCCCGTTGACTGCCGTGGTACCGCCGTTTCCGTCGGATTGCAGCTTCATAAGATTTTCAAACAGATGGCTGACCACGGTCTTTTCCTCATCAGTGGCGGCCAGGGCCGGGTCCAGCGTGGCCGGAACGCTGCCCATGGCCACCCGGAAGGAAACGCCGTTCTCCCGGTGGCAGCCGGTCAGCAGCCCCAACAGCAGCACAGCTGCCAGCAGCGCCGCCACAGGTCGTTTCAGTTTCATCATAATGCGTTTGCTCCTTTTGCATCCAACGGATTTATTTCTTTTCCGGCTCCACATGGCCGTTTTCATCCACCGCAGCAGAGATGATCTGGCTGCGGGTGTTGCGGGCTATATCGTCCAGCCGCATACGGCTTGGGAAATCCGAAAGCAGGGTATAGGCCATGCCGTGGCGCTTAGCCCGGCCTGTGCGGCCGATGCGGTGGATGTAATACTCGTTTTCATCGGGGACATCGTAGTTAAACACCGCGTCCACATCGTCCACGTCGATGCCCCGGGCGGCCACATCCGTTGCAACGAATACGCGGAGCTTCCCCTCCCGGAACAGGGCCATCACCGCCTCCCGCTTGCGCTGGGGGATGTCCCCGTGGATGCACTGGGCATCCAGGCCACGCATCTGCAGGAACTTGGTCAGCCGCTCCGTGGAGCCCTTGGTGTTGCAGAAGCACATGACCCGCTCCAGCTTTTCCCCGGTGATAATGCGGGCAATGGTGTCCACCTTTTGGTCGGAGGGCACCTCTATGCGATATTGCAGGATATCAGGCTTATTCTCCTTGGTAGCCTGAACAGTAATCTCCTCAGGATCCCGCTGGTAGACCCAGGAGATGTCCATAACTTCCCGGGAAATAGTAGCGGAGAACATGCCCAAATTCTTGCGGTTCGGGATCTTGTCCAGGATCCGCGTCACGTCGTGGATGAAGCCCATGTCCAGCATGCGGTCTGCCTCGTCCAGCACCACGGTCTGTACCTCCTTCACCGTGACGGTACGGCGCTTCATGTGGTCGGACAGGCGGCCCGGGGTGGCCACCACGATCTGGGGCTTCCGTTTGAGGGCATTGATCTGCTTGCCGATGGGCTCGCCGCCATATAGGCACACCACCCGCAGCCCCTCGTGGTACACGGCCACCTCCCGCAGCTCCTGTGTGATCTGTATGGCCAGCTCCCGGGTGGGTGCCAGGATCAGTGCCTGCACCGCCTCGCTCTCCCGGTCCATGCGCTCAATAATGGGCAGGCCGAAGGCCATGGTCTTGCCGGTGCCTGTAGGGGCCTTGGCAATGACGTCCTTCCCTGCCAGCATGGGCGGGATACAGCCCGCCTGCACGGGCGTCGATATGGTATAGCCCTTGTTTCGGATGGCGCGCATGGTGGCCTCCGACAGGCCAAAGGTATCAAAGGGTACACCCTGTGTAATGTCCATAGTATTTATCCTCTTTTTGTCACAATTTGTCATAGTATATCAATATATATTTTACCACAACTGTCAACCAATGAAAAGAAAAAAATGACAAGTCAGAAGCAGAGCAAGATCGGCTCCTCCGGTGCTCTGCCCCACCCCATGCAGGCAGGAAGCAGGGAGACGGATCGCCGCAGCCAATCTGCGGACTCTCTGCGCAATAGTAAGGGCGAACGGCACAAAGCGGCGGCACCTGATTGGTGCCGCCGCTTCGGGGATAAGCTCCTATTTTTTTATTCTCTGCAGGGAACGTGCCAGATATCCCGGGCATAGTCCCGGATGGAGCGGTCCGCAGCGAACACGCCGCTGCGGGCAATGTTGTGCAGGCTGATCTGATTCCAGCGGGTGCGGTCACCGTAGGTCTCCATCATGCGGCGGCCGGCGTCGCAGTAGGACACGAAATCCGCCAGGAGCAGGTACTGGTCCGCCGGGCAATCGCCGCCAAAGAGCAGGCGGCGGTAGATATCCTCGTAGCTGACCCCATCCCGGAAGCCGTCCCGGATGGAATCCAGCACCCGGCGCAGCACAGGATCCCTGTCATACAGCAGCTTGGGATCATAATGCCGGGAGAGGGCGGCGGCCTCCTCCGCCTTCAGGCCGAACAGGAACATATTCTCGTCACCCAGCACCTGGTGCATTTCCACGTTGGCCCCGTCCAAGGTGCCGATAGTCACGGCGCCGTTCATCATGAACTTCATATTGCCGGTACCGCTGGCCTCCTTGCCGGCAGTGGAGATCTGCTGGGATACCTCGCTGGCGGGCATGAGCATCTCCGCCATGGAGACCCGATAGTTCTCCAGGAATACCACCTGCAGCCTATCCTTGCAAATAGGGTCGTGATCGATCTGATCGGCCACGGAGCCGATGAGGCGGATGATCCGCTTAGCCACGGCATAGCCCGGGGCAGCCTTTGCGCCAAAGAGGAAGGTCTGGGGACGGAAATCCATATTGGGCTCGTCCTGCAGGCGCTGATAGAGATAGAGAATGTGCAGCACATTCAGCAGCTGCCGCTTATACTCGTGCAGGCGCTTGACTTGCGTATTGAACACGGCGTCGGTATTGAGCACCACGCCCTGCTGACGCTTGGCCCAGTGGGCAAAGCGGTCCTTATTTCCCCGCTTGATCTCCGCCAGCTGCGCCAGCACTGCGGCATCGTCCGCGAAAGCATCCAGCTTGCTCAGGGCATCAGGATGCAGCAGGTAGTCATCGCCGCCGGTGAGGTCACAGATGAGGCTGTGGAGGCCGGGATTGATCTGACTAAGCCAGCGGCGATGGTCCACGCCGTTTGTAACGTTGTGGAATTCCTCCGGGTGCATCTGATAGGCGTCCCGGAACACATCCCTGCGCAAAATTTCCGTATGCAGGGCGGATACACCGTTGACGCTCATGCCCCCAGCGATGCACAAATTCGCCATACGCACGCCGCCGTCCCACACGATGGCCAGCTTCTCCGTCTTGGCGGGATCGTGGTAGAAATCCTCCACCTGCTTTTGCCAGCGGTGGGCAATCTCCACAATGATCTGCCATATACGGGGCAGAAGCGTTTCAAACAGGCTTTGGGGCCAGCACTCCAGCGCCTCGGCCAAAACCGTATGGTTGGTGTAGGCCACGCTGTTTTTGGTGATCTCCCACGCCTCGTCCCAGCCCATGCCCGCATCGTCCATGAATATGCGCATCAGCTCCGGAATTACCAGCGTGGGGTGGGTGTCGTTGATCTGAATGACGTTTTTTTCATGGAAGTTCCGCAGGGTACCGTACACCTCCAGATGCTTGCGGGTAATGGATTGGATGGTGGCGGATACGAAGAAATACTGCTGCTTCAGGCGCAGAGATTTACCCTCATAGTGATTGTCCTCGGGATAGAGGACCTTGCTGATGGCATCAGCCATGGTGCGCTCCTCGCTGGCCTGGAGGTACTGGCCCCGGCTGAATAGCTGCATATCCACGGGCTTTGGGCTGCGGGCCTGCCAAAGCCGCAGAGTATTGACCTGGTCGGTCTTATAGCCGGCAATCTCCATATCACAGGGCACAGCCAGAACCCTTGTGTAGTCCTCGTGGACCACCATCAGCTGGCCGCCGTCCCACTTGGTACGAACGGTGCCGCCAAAGTGGACCTCCTCTGTCTCCTGGGGCCGAGGCAGCAGCCACGCGCCGCCGATGTCCTGCCAATCGTCAGGCAGCTCCACCTGCTGACCCTCCACGATCTTCTGCTTGAATATGCCCAGCTCGTAGCAGATGGAGTAGCCCGTGGCAGGGATATTCAGTGTGGTCATACTGTCCAGAAAGCAGGCAGCCAGGCGGCCCAGGCCGCCGTTGCCGAGGCCGGCATCCGGCTCATGCTCAAACAGATCTGCCGCCTTGAAGCCCAGCTCCTCCACCGCCTGGGTAAGGGGTTGAGTCAGGCCCAGGTTATAGGCGTTTTTCATGAGGCTGCGGCCCATGAGAAACTCCAGGGACAGATAATGCACCTGCCGGAGCTGGCGGGCGTCCGTATCCTCCCGGGTGGTAATGTTCCGCTCGGCCATGATGTCCCGCAGGACCATGGCGCAGGCCCGGAGCATATCCCCATCCCCTGCCTGCCGAGGGGTGCAGCCGCAGTTGATGCGCAGCTTCTGCACAATGGCTTCTTTCAGTGTATCCTTAGTCATTTGTGTTTCACCTCGATGTGTCGGTAATATTCTCATACAGAGCCTCATAGGCCCCGGCGCTGACGTTCCAGCTGAAATCGTCGGTCATGCCGCACCTCTGCACCCGGCGGAAGCCGTGGAGATCGCTCCGATACAGCTCAACCGCCTGGGAGATGACATACTGCATGTCAAAGGCGCTGTAATTGGCAAAGACAAAGCCGTTGCCGTCCTCCTGCCCCATCTGGCAGGAGCGGACGGTATCCGCCAGGCCGCCGGTCTGGCGGACAATAGGCACGGCGCCGTAGCGCATGGCGATCATCTGGGAAAGGCCGCAAGGCTCGGAGCGGGAGGGCATCAGAAACAGGTCGCTGCCGGCATAGATCCGGTGGGCCAGATCCTCGTTATACCCAATATAGGCGCAAAGCCGGCCCTTATAGCGGTTTTCGGCGTAGCGGAAGAAGCTCTCATACTGCTCCTCCCCGCTGCCCTGGAGCACCAGCTGGCAGCCGGTGTGCATGATATTGTCCAGGCTCTCGCAGATGAGGTCGATGCCCTTGTGTCCCACCAGGCGGCTGACCACGGAAATAACAGGCACATCGCTCTGCACCTGCAATCCCAGCTCCTGCTGCAGGGCCTTCTTGCAGGTGGCCTTGCCCCGGAGGTTCCGGACACTGTAATGGGCCGGGAGTACCGGGTCCGTGGCCGGGTCGAATACGGCGGTATCAATACCGTTTACGATGCCGCTGAATTTCTCCCCGCAGCGCTGCACCACGGACTCCATCCCCTGGGCATAGGCGCTGAGGCAGAGCTGCCGGGCATAGGTGGGACTGACGGTGGTGACGGCATCGGCGCAGAGCATCGCCCCCTTCATGAGGTTCACGCAGCCGTCCATCTCCAGGGTGCCGCCGTCATACCAGCCCCGATCCAGGCCGAATAGATCCGACACCGTATTCGCTCCGAACTTGCCCTGGTACTCAATATTATGAATAGTGAACACCGTGCGGATGCCCCGCAGGGCGTCCCACCGGCCGGTGAGATCCTGACGGTACACCGGCACCAGGGCCGTCTGCCAATCGTTGCAGTGAATCACCTGCGGCATCTCGTCCAGCAAGGGCAGCAGATCCAGCACCGCCCGGGAGAAAAAGCCGAAGCGCTCGCCATCGTCCCCCTCGCCATAAAGCCGGCCCCGTGCAAAGTAATGCTCATTATCCACGAAATACCAGGTGACACCCCGGTACTCCAGGGAAAACAGCCCGCAGTACTCATGCCGCCACGATAGGTTCACATAGATAAACCTGTGGAAGGTCATCTGACGGCGCCACTGCTTAGAAATGGTGTCATACAGCGGCAGCATCACCGCCACATGGTGGCCCCGGGCCGCCAACGCCACCGGCAAACTCCCGGATACGTCCGCCAGGCCGCCTGTTTTACAGAAGGGGGCGGCCTCCCCCGTTACATACAGAATATTCACCTTACATTACACCTCCGCGCCTTTGCCCAGCACCAGGGGGTACTTCTCCGCACCCTCCAGATGCACACCCGGGCCGATCCTTACCGCTTTATCCGCAATGACGCGGCGCACCACGGCACCCTTTTCCACCACGGTGTCCTTAAATAGAATACAGCCCTCCACAACAGCACCCTTTTCCACCCGAACATCCCGGCTGAGGATGGAACCCCGGACGCTGCCCTGGATGTCGCAGCCGTCGTCCACCAGGGAGTTCACGCAGCCGCCCTGGGGATCCATATAGGTGGAGGCGGCGTCATTTTCTTTGGCATAGATGGGCCTGTCGGGGCAGAACAGATCCTGCCGCACAGCCGGGTCCAGCAGACGCATGCTGCTGGCATAGTACCCGGCCACATCGGTGATGTGGGCTGCAAACCCGTGAAAGGCATACCCCCGGATGTGCAGCTCCTTGGTCAGGCCCTGGAGGATGCAGCCCTGGAAGCTGTACTCATGACGGCTGACAAATCGCTCCACCAGGGAAAGCAGCAGATCTGTCCGCAGCAGGAAGATCTGCAGGCAGCGCAGGCCCTGGCGCTGCTCCTCCACCGCCTCCATCACCCGGCCGGTTTCATCCAGGTTCAGATACAGGCCGTCCCCTGTGGAGGGGGCACACACCACAGTGATGTCCGCGCCGGCCTTTATATGCGACTCCAGCACCGCTTTCAAATCGATATTCAGGGCCACATCGCTGTCGGCCAGGAGCACATAGTCCTGCCGGATATGGCGCAGGTAATCCTTCACCACGTCCAATGCCTCCAGCTTGCCCCGGAAGCGGCCGTTGCCCCGGGAGCTGTTATAGGCGAACACCGGCAGCAGCGTCAGGCCGCCGAAGCTGCGGGAGAGATCCCAACTCTTGCCGCTGCGCAGGTGATCCATCATGCTCTGGCACTTGCCGTGCATGATGACGCCCACGTCCCGGATGCCAGCGTTGACCATGTCCGAGAGGATGAAGTCCACCATCCGGTATGAGCCGCCAAAGGGCACGGAGCCGTGAATACGTGGCTCCGTCAGCTCCCGCAGGCTGTTGCTTTTTTCATAGGAAAAGATGATGCCGTGTACTCCGTTCATACCTTAACCTCCTGTCCGTGGGTCTTATCCAGCATAGCTCCGGCGGGGACCGTTTCCCCGGGGGGCACCTCCGTCTGTGGGCCCAGCACCGCCACGCCCCATTTATCGGGGTCGGCGGCAGTCTCCGGCCCAGCGCCTACATGGGCGCTTTCGCCCACCAAACTGTTCTCGCCCAGGATGGCATATTCCACCCGGGCGTCTTTTTTCACCACCGCACCGGGCATAAGCACGGAGTAGGTGACTACGGCGCCCTCCTCCACCACGGTGTTGTAGCTGAGGACGGTGTTCTTCACCTCGCCCCGGATGTCGCAGCCCTTGGCCACGGCGCTATTGCCCACATCGGCCGTCTCGGCAAAGAAGGCCGGCGGGCAGGAGGGAGTGCGGCTGTAAATGGGCCAGCGCTTATCCAGCAGGTTCAGCCCCGAGCCCGGAGAGAGCATATCCATATTGGCATCCCACAGGGAGTCCAGAGTGCCCACGTCCTTCCAGTATCCCTCAAAGCGGTAAGCCACCATCTTCTCCCCGGCCTTCAGCATGGCGGGGATGACATTCTTGCCGAAATCATTGGCCGAGTCGGGGTCAGCATCGTCCTGCAGCAGGTAGGCCCGGAGCTTTTTCCAGGTGAAGATGTAAATACCCATGGATGCAAGATTACTCTTAGGTTGCTTGGGTTTTTCCTCAAAATCGGTGATGACGTCCGCTTCGTCCACATTCATAATACCAAAGCGGCTGGCCTCCTGCCAGGGCACCTCCATCACAGAGATGGTGCAATCGGCCCCGGTCTCCTTATGGCGGCGGAGCATCAGAGAGTAGTCCATCTTATAGATATGATCCCCGGAAAGCACCGCCACATACTCCGGATCATACAGATCCACAAATCCGATGTTCTGGCAGATGGCATTGGCCGTGCCCTTATACCAGGTGGCGCCGGTATTGCTTTGATAGGGGGGCAGGATATGTACGCCTCCGTTCATGCGGTCCAGCTCCCAGGGCTGGCCGCTGCCGATGTAGTTATTCAGTTCTAAGGGGCGGTACTGGGTCAGCACACCCACGGTATCTATGCCGGAATTGGCACAGTTGGACAGAGGAAAGTCGATGATTCGGAATTTCCCCCCGAAGGGAACCGCCGGCTTGGCCATGTCCCCGGTGAGCACATAGAGCCGGCTGCCCTGACCCCCGGCCAGCAGCATGGCGATACATTCTTTTTTCACAGATGATTCGCTCCTTTCTTCCGGTTATACTTTCCAGCGCCCCGCAGATACACCGTACCCAGAGGCGGGATCCGAACAGCGATGGAGGTCTCGCGCCCGTGGGACGGAACAGCCTCCACCGGTATGGGTGTTTCATTGATGGCACCGCTGCCGCCCCATTGCGGGGCATCGGTGTTGAAAACCTCCTTGTATTCCGCCCTCTCCGGCACGCCGAAGCGGTAATTCTCCCGCAGCACCGGAGAGAAATTCACCGCGCACACAAGCTCCCGGCCCCGGCGATCCCGCCGGAGGAACACGATGACGTTGTTGTGGTTATCGTCCGGCACCAGCCAGGTAAAGCCGTCCCAATCCAGGTCGTTTTCCCACAGGGCCGGGGTCTTCCTGTAAAACCGGTTCAGCGCCCGGATGCACCCATGGGCGGCGGAGACCAACGGGTCCTGCAAAACGCCCCAATCCAGCTGTCCGGCAAAATCCCATTCCTTCCACTGAGGCAGCTCACCGCCCATGAATAGAAGCTTGCACCCCGGGTGGGCCAGCATATAGGCTAAAAAGCCCTTCACACCAGCCAGCTGCATTCTCTCGTCTCCGGGCATCTTGCCCCGGAGGGAGCCCTTCATATGCACCACCTCGTCATGGGAGATAGGCAGCACAAACCTCTCAGAAAAAGCATACACCATGGAAAAAGTGACATCCTTATGGTGGTATTGGCGAAAATAGGGATCCATCTTCAGGTAGTGGCACAGGTCGTTCATCCAGCCCATGTTCCACTTCAGGTCAAAGCCCAGCCCCTCGTTCCCCGTCACATGGGGCCAGGCGGTGGACTCCTCCGCGATCATCAGCGCGCCGGGCCTTTCCCGGTGAACGGTGCGGCACAGCAGCTGTAAAAATTCTACCGCTTCCAGATTTTCCCTGCCGCCGTTTCGGTTGGGCCGCCACTGGTTGCGGCCGTAATCCAGGTACAGCATAGAGGCCACAGCGTCCACCCTGAGGCCGTCCATATGGTACTCCCGCAGCCACCACATGGCCGACGAGAGGAGGAAGCTGCGCACCTCGCCCTTTCCATAGTCAAAGACCCGGGTGCCCCAGCCCTCATGCTCCCATTTCAGGCTATCGCCGTATTCATACAGGCAGGTGCCGTCAAACTCCAGCAGGCCCTGCTCATCCTTGCAGAAATGGGCCGGCACCCAATCCAAAAACACCGCCAGGCCCGCCCGGTGGAGCCGATCCACCAGATACTTAAAATCCCGGGGGGTGCCATAGCGGGAGGTGGGGGCAAAATATCCCGTACACTGATAGCCCCAGGAATCATCCAGTGGGTACTCCGTCACAGGCATCAGCTCCACCGCCGTGTAGCCCATGTCCGACACATACTTGGCCAGCTCATCCGCCAGCTTTCGGTAGTTAAAGGGACTGCCGTCGGCGTAGCGCCGCCAGGAGCCCGGATGCACCTCGTAAATATTCAGGGGCCGGGTCAGCAGTGGCTTGTCAGCAAGGCTCTTTTCCCATGCATCGTCCTGCCAATCATAGTCCAGAGGTGCCAGCTTACTGTCCGTCTCAGGGCGGGTGGCAGCGTGAAAGGCGTAGGGATCCGCTTTCCACACGATTCTCCCATCAGCCCGGGTCAAGCAGAACTTATAGCTGTCGTAATCCTTCGCCCCGGGGACAAAGCACTCCCACACGCCATCTGTGCACTGCATGGGAATCTGCTCCCAGCCGGAAAAGTCCCCGGCCAGACGCACCGCCCGGGCGTGGGGCGCCCACAGCCGGAATCGGAAACCGCCGCATTCGGGATGCGCCCCGAACCAATCCGCCGCGGCGCACCAGGTGCCGCCAAAAAAAGCCTCTTTATCCACCTGCGCCACCTCCTCATTCTCTCCATTCTATCATTCCGCCGGGACAGAGCCTGCCGAAACGAACGGAATCTGATTGCATTATTTTACCCTAATTCCCGCGCTCCGTCAAGAAACGTATACAGCGGCGACTACCCCCGGAAAGGGCAGCCGCCGCTGCATAATTCACTCCGATTGCTCCTGCTGCAGCGCAGCACCCATGCCGAAATCCTCGGCTGCGCTGCCGCCGTCCCGCCGGAGCATCTGCTCCATCACACGGATATCGCTGTCCACATCCATGGCGTCGGATTGATAGAGCTGATCCAGCTGCCGCTCAAAGCCCGCCACGATCTTATCCATTGTGTCGGCAATGCGCTGCTTAGCCTGAGACACATTCCCGCCGCTGACGCCGGCCTCCTCAAAGTCAGCATAGCTATCCAGCAGCTTTTGGGTGGTGGGCAGGTAGTAGTTGAGAAAGGTGGACGCCTTGGCTTTCTTGGCCGGTTCCTCCTCCACAATGCAGAAAATTTTACCCGCCAGATCCTCCAGCCGGTCAATCTTGGCGCTGATGGCGGGGTCAGCGATGCGGTCATTGGCCCGGCGGATATCCCGCAGCTGGCCGCTGTAGCCCTCCTCCGCCTCCGCCGGGGCAGGCTGTGTCTCCTTTTGGGCCTGCTCCAGGTCCTCGGCGGCCTCAAAGGTGCGCACCAAGACGCCCCGGCCCAGGTCCAGGTAGGCCTCCTTACCCCAAAGGCCCTTCTGCACCATCTGCTCCAGGTCGTTTTCCACCCGGCGGGCGGACACATTTGCAGCTGCAGCCAGCTGGGATATGGTCACCGTTGGCTTTTTTCCGGCGATGGCCTGATACTTGGCATAGCGGCGCAGACGGCGGCGCATCCAGTGGCTGCCCAGCAGCAACCCCAGGCCCCCGGCGGTGATACCCATGGGCCAAAATGTGTACTCCAAAAACGCTCTCCAGTTGCCGTATTCCAGGAAGAACAGGTTATCCCCCAACGCGTTAAACAGGATGATGGCGCCAATTACGGTCACCACAAGACCGATGTTCCGCAGTACATTCGCATTGCTGTCAGAAATCTTTGGGGTACGGGTGATGCTGCTCTTGCGCTTCCTGCTCTGAGCCGCGGAGTCGCTCTTTTTCTCCGCAGCGGTGGGAGCAGCGGTAGCTGTCACGGCATCCTCCGGCTCGGCTGTAATGATCGTCTGCTGTGCGCCGGCGCGGTTTTTCTTGCGCTTGCTGCTGTCGGAAAGCTTGGCAAAAAGCACGATAAGGCCCACTGGCCACGCAAAGGCAAACAGGAGGGCAATGACAATCCACGACCACAGCTCATTGTTATCCGGTTTTTTCGGCTGTCTGGCATTTCTGCTCTCATCCATGAGTCGTTTCCTCCTGCTCAATATGACTAACTGTTGTTCGATACATTTATTTTACTCTTTTTCCCTCTCTGCGTCAAGAAACGGCTGACAATCTTTATGAGATTTACAGGCAGCCGGGAAACCGGCCGCCTGTGCGTTGTTTGTCAAAAGGTCTCGCAGAGCTCGCGTCCGCAGACGTGAAAAATTCAGATCATTTTTCACCGCCACATGTGCGTGGGGAAAAAATCCTCTCAGGCGAGAAGCAGCGGAATTTTGAGCCGTGGGCTCAAAATTATGTGCGCAGCAGACTGCGATCTCTTTGGCAGAAAAATCGAAGATTTTTCGCCAGGGTTTTTATTTCCCCCGGCGCGTATAGATCCGGGCCAGGCCGCCCTCGGCGGTCTCCCGATAGCGCTGGTTCATATCCAGGCCCGTGTAGTACATGCTTTTCAGCACCATATCGTAGCTGATATTCCGGGTGCCGGTGAGGAAGTAGGCAATATTGGCGGAGTTGATGGCCCGCATGGCAGCCACGGCGTTGCGCTCGATACACGGCACCTGCACCAGGCCGCAGATGGGATCGCAGGTAAGACCCAGATGATGCTCCAAAGACACCTCAGCGGCATACTCAATCTGGTGGATATTATACCCGAATGCCTGGCAGGCAGCAGCCGCCGCCATGGAGCAGGCCACGCCTACCTCCGCCTGGCAGCCGCACTCCGCCCCGGATACCGAGGCGTTGCACTTGGCCAACTCGCCGAACAGGCCCGCCACACCCAAAGCGTGGGCAATGTCCATGTCGCTGAGCTTTCTCTTGTCCCGGAAATAGTACAGCACCGCCGGCAGCACCCCGCAGGAGCCGCAGGTGGGCGCCGTGACAATGGTGCCGTTATCGGCATTCTGCTCGCTGACGGCATAGGCATAGGAGCAGACCTTCTGACACTCCACCAGCTCCGGGTGCTTGGTCTCCGCAATATGGTCGTGCATGTATTTGGCCTTGCGCTGAATGTGCAGGCCGCCGGGCAGCTCCCCGGTGCGGGAGAGGCCCTCCTCCACGGAGGCGGCCATCACACGCCACACACCCATGAGATAGTCCCAGATCTCGGGTCCTTCGTTCATCTCAATATATTCTACCAAATCCACATACCTGTATTGGCAGAACTGCAGGATCTCAGCAAAGGAGTTCTCCATATAAATCTCCTCGCTCTCCATCTCCTGCTCCCGGCCCTCTATGACAATGTCGCCGCCGCCAATGCTATGCACCCGGATGCGGCCCAGCTCCTCCCCGCCCCGGAGGGCAATGAGGTCCATGGTGTTGGGGTGCTTTATATCCTCGGGCTCTCTCTCCGAGAAGATCACCTCTGCCGCCACGGGGGCAAGGGCCTCCCGTATGGCACGGTCAGTGCCGTGGCCCCGGCCCGTCTTGGACAAAGAGCCATAGAGAATCGCCTGAAATTTATCTGCCTCCGAATGCTCCCCGCGGAAGATCACCGCCGCCCGGGCGGGGCCCATGGTGTGGGAGCTGGACGGTCCTGTACCAATTTTATAAATATCACGGATGGATTTCATGGCATTCACCCCTTCTTAGATTTTCAAGCGAATTATATCATAGCGGCTGAAAAAGGGCAACCCCGATCAAGCACCGAGCCCCAAACAAAAAGCTGCGGTCCACCGGCGGGCCGCAGCTTTACCATTATATTTTATAATGTATATAGCAGTTTTACATGAGGAAAATTGATTCCACTATATTGGGCTATTAAAAATACATTACTACCCTTTCCAAAAAAACGCAAGACAAAAAATTAACGAATTATGTATAAATTTTTTGTTAACATTTACCCTTGATTCTGTTAAGATTCCGTATTATAATCCGAACGTGTTTTAAAGCGAGCTTTCTATGCGAGGGGATTATGGCAGCATAATTTTCCTCGCAGTAGACTTTTCTCCTGTTTTTTCAGCTATATTGGTGCATTAAATGTAATTTGCAGTAATACAGCGATACTATATGATACGTGATAGGAGGCGGATTTATGCAGACCATGACACGGGCCGAAGCGGCAAATAAGCTGATAGACCGCTACGCCGGATATTTTGATATCTCCCCTGCCCAGGAGGAGCAGGCGCCCCTGGTGGCCACCTGCGATTTCCACGCCCATTCAGAAAAATATGTGCTCAGCCGAAAGGCAAAGCTCTGGGAGGCAGGCAGCCACGAATATGTGTACCTGTTTTCTGTGCCCCATCTGACGGAGGATATTTACAACTCCTGCCGGGACTATGCCTTGGAGCATGGCATGGCTAAGGTGGAGCCGGGTCCCACCCATATGTACAGTTACATCACCACGATGTTCCTGTGTGACAGCTGCGACAAGGCAGCAAAAAAAGCTCTGCGGAAATGCCGCATCTATAAGAGCTTCAAAATGGCCTTTTGGGGGTGGATGGATTTCCACTCGGGCCTGGCGGTGCTGGAGGAAGGAAAAGCATTTTCCAACGCCAGCGGAAAAAGTGCAGCACAGCTTTTGAATAAAACGCTGTTTTGTAAAGCAAAGAAACAACTGTTAGGAAAGGAGAAAACTTTATGAATGCTGCATTGTTTTTAATCATTGGCATTGTTGTGCTGGTCATAGGCTACATTTTCTATGGCGGCTGGCTTGCCAAGAAGTGGGGCATCGATAACAGCCGTGTTACCCCTGCTCATGAACTGGAAGACGGCAAGGACTATTGTCCCGCCAAGGGCCCCGTGCTGATGGGCCATCACTTCTCTTCCATCGCCGGCGCAGGCCCCATCAACGGCCCCATCCAGGCCGCTGTGTTCGGCTGGGTGCCCGTGATGCTGTGGGTGCTCATCGGCGGTATCTTCTTCGGTGGCGTGCATGACTTCGGTGCTCTGTTCGCTTCCATTCGTCACAAGGGCCAGTCTATCGGCGAGGTCATCGGCGATGCCATTGGCCCCAAGGCTAAGAAGCTGTTTATCATTTTCTCTTATCTGACCCTGATTCTGGTGGTGGCTGCCTTCGCATCCATCGTTGCCAACACCTTCAAGGCCACTTACACGGAGACCGGCGCCATTAACTATGAGGCGTCTGCCGCCAATGCTTCCACCGCCATCATCTCCATCATGTTCATTCTGATGGCCATCATCTTCGGCTTCTTCGTATACCGCCGCAACGCCAACCTGGGTGTTGCCACCATCATTGGTGTCATCGGTATCGCTGCTTGCATGTACATCGGCCTGAACTGGCATCCCATCTACCTGAGCTACACCGTATGGATGATCATTGTGGGTCTGTACATCGGTATTGCTTCCGTTACCCCCGTGTGGATCCTGCTGCAGCCCCGTGACTACCTCAGCTCCTTCCTGCTGTATGGTATGATTATCCTGGCTGTTGTGGGCATCATTGGCTGCCACCCCACCGTGAATATGCCTGCCTTCACCGGCTTCTATGATACCCTGGCTCCCAGCGGCACCTCCCTGGGTTATATGTTCCCCGCCCTGTTCGTGACCATCGCCTGCGGCGCCGTGTCCGGCTTCCACTCTCTGGTGGGCTCCGGCACCACTGCCAAGCAGCTGGATCAGGAAAAGGATGCCAAGCCCATCGCTTACGGCGGCATGCTAATTGAGTGCGCTCTGGCTCTGATCTCCGTGTGCGCTGTCGGCTACATCTGGGCCAAGTACTCCTCCGGCGAGACCGTGACCCCCACCGTGGTGTTTGCTACCGGCCTTGCCTCCATGTTCTCCGAGGTGTTCGGCAGCAGCTGCTACAACGTGGTGTACTCCATGCTGATCCTGGCCGTTTCCGCCTTCTGCCTGACCTCCGTGGATACTGCCACCCGTCTGGCCCGTTACATGTTCCAGGAGCTCTTTACTCCTGCCGGACAGGATGTCAAGAACCTCACCGGCTGGCGCAAGGTCATCACCAACCCCTATGTGGCAACCGCTATCACTGTAGTGGCCGGCGTCGTCCTGGGCCTGACCGGCTATGCCAAGATCTGGGCTCTGTTCGGCGCTGCCAACCAGCTGCTGGCTGCTCTGGGCCTGCTGGCTGTGTGCTGCTGGCTGGGTAAGGTTGGCCGCAACAACAAGATGTTCTACTTCCCCATGTTCTTCATGCTGGTGGTAACTCTGACCTCCCTGGTCTTCACCATCAAGGCACAGGTTGCCGGTATCATCGCCGGCGGCGAAGGCGTGGTGTGGTTCTACATCCGCGGCATCATCGGCGTACTGCTGGTGATCCTGGCCATCGACCTGGTGGTCGAGGGCATCAAGGCTCTGTCTGCACAGAAGAAGCAGAAGGCTGCTGCCTGATTTATCGGATTCCCTTTCTATCCATTCTCCTCAAACTGCAAAGCGGGATAGCCCTTAGGCTATCCCGCTTTGTCGTATTTATCCGGCAAGCCGCCTCAGCCTTATGTCTCTCCGGCCCTATACCCGCACAGGGCCTTTTGCATTACCTCCCGAAAATCCTGAGCTGCTGTAAAAAAATAGTTGACAAAGGCAGTTAGATATGTTAAACTCACATCAGTTAGAGGCGATTAACTCTCCTGCATTTTCCTTGTATGTCCGCAAAAAAGCGGCACAACCTGTCCACAAAGGAGGGAAGCCGGAATGTCTGATGAAATGATCGTTCGCCAGTGCGCACCTACCTTGGCAGGCATCAAAACGGGCAGCCTGTTTCCCTGCCCCTACGAGTCCCGCGCACAGCTCATGGATGAGATTCGCGCCATGAACCACATGCTGGTGCCCAAGGGCCTGTGCATGCTTCCCGTCCGGTGTGAGGGCGGCAGCGCACTGCTGTATGTGTACCGCCCCGGCAGGCTGCAGCAGGATCTGCAGAATGACCTGGCCCAGCGGCTTCTGCAAAAGGCCGGGTATTCCCGGGGAGGCAGCGCGCTGTGCGTGTCCCAGCTGGTGCAGCGATTGCGGCGGCAGGAGGATTTTCCTCACGAGGTAGGGCTGTTTCTCAGCTACCCGCCGGAGGATGTGGCGGGCTTCATCGCCAACAACGCCCGCCGGTGCAAATGCGCCGGCCTGTGGAAGGTCTACGGGGATGAAAAAAGAGCCCGCAGAATGTTTCACGCCTTTAAAGCCTGTACGGCAGACTACTGCCGCCATCTGCGCTCCGGGCGATCCCTGGAGGAGCTTGTGGTGGCTGTCTGAATAAAAACACGGAAAGGAGTTTTTTCCATGCTGCAATGGCTATCTTCCAACCTATCCACCATTGTCATTTCCCTTCTCTTACTTGCTGTAGTCTTTCTCATTGTTCGCTATCTGATCCGCCAGCACAAGCAGGGAAAACACTCCTGCGGCGGCAACTGCGGCGCCTGCGGAGGCTGCGCGCATTGCCACGGCAAGACCTGAAAACGGAAAACTGCGGAGCGAGCTGCTCCGCAGTTTTCTGCTTTTCACCCATCCAAACCGGCTATTGAGTACCCGTCTGCGTCGTTTTAGCACTCACAGTATACGAGTGCTAAAATTCATATTCTGTTCACAGAAATTGCTGGATTTGTTCACACCTCCGGCATAGAATCATAATTGTTCCAAGGGGAACAGAAAAGATAAATCCAATCAGTTTATATAGGAGGTCTTTATCATGTTGAATCGCAATCATGCACTGAGCGTATTTGATCCGTTCCGTGAGATGGAGAAGATCGAGAAGCATTTCTTCGATGAGCCGTGGGGCAACTTCAGCCGGACCTTCGCCGACTCCTTCCGCACCGACGTCACCGATGAGGGCGACCACTTCAAGATCACGGCCGATCTGCCGGGCTTTGAAAAGGAGAACATCCACCTGGATCTGTATGACGATGCCCTGACCATTTCCGCCGAGCGTCATTCCGACCACGAGGACAAGGATAAGCGCGAAAAGTATCTGTGCTGCGAGCGCAGCTACGGCGCTTACAGCCGCACCTTCAATGTCACCGGCATTGATACTTCCGCCATCAAAGCCAAGTACGACAAGGGTGTGCTGGAGCTGATCCTGCCCAAGGCCGCCAAGGAGGAGAAATCCGCCAAGCGCTTGGAAATTGAGTGATCTCTCATTCACCCATTCAGAAAAAAAGCCGCCGCAGGCAATGCCTGCGGCGGCTTTTAACTGCCCAAAAATCCTCTGGATTTTTGGGCACAAGGCTTGCAGTCTGCTGCGCGCATAATTTTGAGCCCATGGCCCAAAATTCCACACTGGCAGCCTGAGAGGTATTTTTCCCCACGCACATGTCGCGGT
>ENA-ORTU01001901-ORTU01001901.1-human-gut-metagenome-genome-assembly--contig:-NODE-1901-length-20215-cov-3.140923_pt1 | contig 20215 bp, 13 predicted proteins | sample MGYA00241910_ERZ509184 | MGnify/ENA primary metagenome ERZ509184 (study PRJEB26280, sample SAMEA2338847) | human gut metagenome | biome: human gut; feature: human-associated habitat; material: faeces... | reverse complement strand
TCGTCAATCTTCCGTTGTCTCTATATAAATTTTCCTTCCGCCCATACTACTTTTTTCAGAAAAACTCTGCTGGCGCCTACCGTATGAACACGAACGAAAATCTACATTCCTTCACAATTTTTCTTAATATTGTGTTTCGTCATAATAACTACGGAATCTTTTGTTTCGCTCACGACATTATATAGTTTGTCACCCCACTATCGTGAACATTTCATACAATACCATTCACTTTTTCTTGTTGTTTCTGGTGATTTTGACGTATTGTTTAAATGTTGTTTCGTCATGTTTATATATTATACCATTGTTTTATAAAAATCAAGTACAATTTAACCAATTCCAAAAAAATCCGCTTTTGTTTCTTTCCCCAAAGCGGATTTTTCTGTTTTTGTCTATATTCCATTATTTTTCTTTGCTTTTTTCGCTCTTTTTCGTCAATTTGCGAACAATCGCCAGGCATCCAAGAAGTGCAATCAGGTTTGGAAGCACCATTAAACCATTGAACATATCTGCCATATCCCATACCAGATCTACTTTCAATGTGGATCCGATGATTACGCAGATTACAACGATCACTGCATAAACTTTTATTGCACCATTTCCGAACAAATGCCGAACATTCACTTCACCGAAATAATACCATCCGACAATTGTAGTAAAGGCAAAGAACAGCATACACAATGCAATAAAGATATTTCCAAAGTTACCGAATCCTACGTTGAATGCACTCTGTGCCAGTTCAGAACCTGTCTGTCCGTTACCAAGTACTCCGGTGGACAGGATAACCAGAGCTGTCAGTGTCAGAATAATAAATGTATCGATAAATACACCCATCATTGCGATGATTCCCTGATCACACGGATCCTTAACCTCCGCTGTTGCATGTGCATGTGGTGTGGAACCCATACCTGCTTCGTTGGAGAAAAGTCCTCTCGCAACACCGAAACGCATCGCTTTCTGAACCGTTACACCAAGTGCACCGCCTGCGATTGCCTGTGGTGCAAAAGCACCCACAAAAATGTCTTTGAATGCAGTTCCAACTCCCGGAAGATGCATCACCAGGATCACAAGGCAACCGATGATGTATAACAGTGCCATGATCGGAACGATTTTTTCTGTAAAGCTTGCGATTCTCTTGATACCGCCAATAAAGATGATGCCGGCAATCACTGCCACACAGATTCCCACTGCCAGTTTCGGTACATGGAATGCATTGTTAAATGCTGCACCGATAGAGTTGGACTGTACCATATTTCCCATAAATCCCAGGGCCAGAATGATAGCTACAGAAAAGAAACCTGCCAGGAATTTTCCAAATCTGCCCTTGAATACGTATTTTATATAATATACCGGGCCTCCTACATAGTGTCCGTTTTCCAGTTTTCTTGTATGCTGTGCCATAACAGCTTCCGCATAGATGGTAGCCATTCCGAAGAATGCACTGACCCACATCCAGAAGATGGAACCCGGCCCTCCGGATGCAATCGCTGTTGCTGCTCCGGCGATATTACCGGTTCCTACCTGGGCGGCAATCGCTGTTGTCAGAGCCTGAAAAGAACTGAGACCATTTTCTCCTTTCCCGCCATGCAGCGAAAAATTACCAAACAATGCTTTCATTCCGGCACCAAACTTTCGTATCTGAATAAATTCCAGGCTGAACGAGTAAATGATACCGGCTCCCAGAAGCAGGACCAGCAGTGCATAATCCCACAGAAACGTATTGACACACTCAACTACTTTTGTAACAAATTCCATGTTTTTTCTTCTCCCTCATTTTTTCTTACGTTTCAAGCCAATACCAAAGAATGCGCCGGGGCACATCCTTGCAGAGCGTTTTTTATTCACCTGAAACCAGTACAGCGTTTCCGACAAAAAAGGTCCCGGGGAAATCCCCGGGACCTGATACTTCCATAACTATTCTGCGCCTTTGCAGGTTCTGTTCAGAATTGTTATTCATTATCCACTCGAAACACAAAAAACAACTGCGACATGCCGCTTTTCTTTTTTGTATCTTTCACACTGTCCTTTTGCCTGAGAGATTCGCAGATCACAGATCTGCTTTCACCTTCGGCACCCATCTTTGGGATTCTCCAGAGGGCCATCCGGTTACAGTCCCGTCCGTTTTTCACGGACACCTGAGAGTATTATTCCTTCGGCGGGCTTTCGCCTGCTTTCCTGCAACCTTCTATTGGCTCGATATGTAGTTTCGTTAATGCTTTTATTATAAGGAGCCGGATTGCTGTTGTCAACCCGGCTCTTTATTTTTATAACACTTTACCAAAGTATTATATAAAAATCGTTATTTTCTTTTACAGACTGTCAATAAATCTCATGAATGCAGTTCTGCCTTCTTCTGTGCATTTGTACACTCCTGCATGCTCCAGCACCTTCTTGAATACAATGCCGATCTCCTTTTTCAGAATCTCTTCCACATTCTCTGCTGTGAAAGTATATTTTTCTTTCAGTTCCTCTACCCAGTCGGCATGTTTTTCCAGAACTTCATCTTTTCTCAGATCTTCGCCTGCCACAATGGCTTTGCACAGACCTTCAAGTTCACCTTTCAGACGTGCCGGAAGCACTGCCAGGCCCATAACTTCGATCAGACCGATGTTTTCTTTCTTGATATGGTGCAGTTCCGCATGCGGATGATAAACACCCAGCGGATGTTCTTCGGTCGTAATATTATTCCTCAAAACCAGATCCATCTCATACATATCACCACGTTTTCTTGCGATCGGGGTGATGGTATTGTGTGGTTCTCCGTCGGTTTCCGCGAAGATAAATGCTGCCTCGTCAGTGTATCCTCTCCACTTTAACAGGATCTTGTCTGCCAGTTCGATCAGACGCTCCGTGTCCGGACCGCTTATACGGATGACGGACATCGGCCATTTTACGATGCCTGCTTTGACATCTTCGAATCCCGGGATCACTACTTCTTTTTCCACTGGTGCTTTCGCCATGGCAAATTCATAATGTCCACCCTGGAAATGATCGTGACTCAGGATCGATCCTCCTACGATCGGCAGGTCTGCATTGGAACCCACAAAATAATGAGGGAATTGTTTTACAAAATCAAACAATTTCGCAAATGTCGCACGTTCGATCTTCATCGGTACATGCTGAGAATTGAATACGATACAATGCTCGTTATAATATACATAAGGAGAATACTGGAATCCCCACTCACTGTTGTTGATGGTTACCGGTATGATTCTGTGGTTCTGTCTTGCCGGATGGTTCAGTCGTCCTGCGTAGCCTTCGTTTTCCATGCAAAGCAGACATTTTGGATAGGATGTCTGTTTTGCCAGCTTTGCTGCTGCGATGGCTTTCGGATCTTTTTCCGGTTTGGACAGGTTGATGGTAATATCCAGATCACCGTATTCTGTCGGTGCTACCCATTTCATGTCTTTTGCGATACGGTAACGACGGATATAATCGGTATCCTGACTGAATTTGTAATGTGCATCGGTAGCCTTTACCGGATCCTCTTTATACAATTCCCAGAAGCGACGGATCACATTGCTTGGACGGTCTACCAGAAGACTCATAACTTTTGTGTCAAACAGGTCGCGATAACCTACACTGTTTTCTTCCATCAGACCATGTTCATATGCATAGTCACAGATATCTCCCAGAATGCTTTCCAGTTCACCTGCCACACTCTGATCTGCTCCGTCAGACTCCAGAATCTGTTTTACATATTCTTCATCGATTGCATCCATCTGCAGTAATTCCAGAATTTTATTCGTAGTATAACGCTTGTCTTCCTTTTCTACCAGACCGGTTGCCAGTCCATACTGTACCAGTTTTACAATGCTCTCTTGAATCATTCCTTTTCTCCTGCCTTTCCTTTTAATACCACGGTGCCGAACCGATCTATAGTGCCATCATATTTTCCAAGCCATACCGGATACTGTTCTGTAGGCAACTTGACTTCTACCGGCTGACGATTGAAGTTTTGTACAAATACATAATCTGTATCCTGATTCCGGCGCACACTTACTTCCACGCCTTCCGGGATGTGGGCAACTACACGTTTTACGCCTGCTTCTTTTGCAATCTTACGATAAACTTCATCATAAAATCCCTGTTCAAAGTCTGCGCAGACATGGTATGCTTTTCCTTTTCCGAAAAGATTCACGGTAAGTGCCGGCATACCGGCATAAAAGTCGGTTTCGTAGGTCATCAGAGGCTGTGCAGTAGAAGTCTTAACCAGTTCACAAAGATGATTACAGGTATAGGTTTTCGTCAGGCACAACTCATTTCCCCTCACCGGTACTCCTCTATTATATTCCCCATCATACAAACCGTCAATCTCTGTACTGCGAAGTCCCATCACATCCATCAGTCCATGGGGAGTTCCCTCCAGGAAACACAGATCGGTACTGTCTACGATACCGGACCAGTAAGTCAGGATAAAGGTTCCACCATTTTCTACGTATTTACGAACCTTCTCTTCAAATCCTTCCCTGAACATATAAAGCATAGGCGCTGCTACTACTTTATAACCATCCAGATCCTGCTCCATATCGATCATATCCACATTCAGTCCCTGTTTGCGGAATGCGTAATAGGATTTTTCCACAGTTTCCTTATAGAACAGTCCTTTATTTCTTGGTCCCTGGGCGTCTTCCATGGCCCAGCGGTTCTCCCAGTCATATACCACAGCCACCTGTGCCGGGTTCTTCGCTCCGGTAACTTCCTGAAGTTTTTCCAGACTTTCTCCTACTTCCGTTACCTCCTTAAATACTCTGGTATCATCCTTGCCATAATGATCGATCACTGCACCATGGAACTTTTCAGAGGAACCCTGGCTCTGTCGAAGCTGGAAATACAAAATACTGTCGGATCCGTGGGCAACAGCCTGCATGGAAGCTGCATGAAGCATTCCCGGTTTCTTTAATTTGCTTACGGACTGCCAGTTGGTTGCCGACGGGCAGTTCTCCATCAGTAAAAATGGTTTTTTCTGAATGCTTCGCATGATATCATGCTGCATACCATTATCCATAGCTGTCAGGTATTCTTCTTTCTTGTGCCACTGTGGATAATTATCCCAGGATACAAAATCTACTACATCAGCAAATTTGTGATAATTTAATCCCTGGAAATCGTACATCATATTGATGGTGGTTGGTTTGTCGGATCCTGCATCCCTAAGAGCCTGGATCTCCCATTTCACAAAGTCCACAGTCTGATCTGTTACAAACCTTTTCCAGTCCAGGTTCAGACCGTGAAGAGAGCTGTCTCCTCTTGGGGAAGGACTGTCTACCTGATCAAAATCGTTATAGCGGTGACTCCAGAATGTGGTTGCCCATGCCCGGTTCATCTTATCTGCTGTCTGATATTTGTCTTTCAGCCAGTTTTTAAAGGCTGCCTGACATAACGGGCAATGACACTCTCCTCCATATTCATTGGAAATATGCCAGGCGATCACACCCGGATGGTCTTTGAATTTTTCCGCCAGTTTTGTATTCATAATTCTTGTTTTCTCTCTGTACACCGGAGATGTATAGCAGTGATTATGTCTTTCTCCGTACAGATTTCTGTGACGACTGGCGTCTACCCGAAGCACTTCCGGATACTTCTGTGCCATCCATCTTGGTCTTGCTCCGGTTGGGGTTGCCAGAATTGTTGAAATGCCATTTTCATACAGACGATCTATAATCTTTTCCATCCATTCAAAATGGAATTCTCCCTCTACCGGTTCGAGTACTGCCCAGGAAAATATACCCAGGGATACCTCATTAATTTTTGCTTTTTTAAAATATTCGATGTCTTTTTCCAGAATCTCCGGGCTGTGAAGCCACTGTTCCGGATTATAGTCTCCACCGTGGAGCATTTTTCCAAAATTTACTTCTCTTGCCATAAGTTCTTCTCCTGTCTTAACAAAAAGCCTTTCTCCTTTCACATCAAGGAGAAAGGCTTTTCCTTTCGTAACTGTTCAGTGCCTTCACAGTTACGAGCAAAAATGCATTTGAACGATAAAAACACGCTTTGCGAGTTTTTATCGTTATCGCGGCACTCCTCAAGGTTCCGTGCAAGCACGGACTTTGACTCGTTGCTCGCGTAAATCACCTTCGGTGATGACATTTTTGCTTGTATGTCTCGAGATTTTGACATATTCATGTCAAAACATCTCGCGGGATAGTGGCTACTGAAAAGTTACTTCCTTTCATTTAATTATTTATTTGTAATTTTCATCAGATTCCTTTGAATGTGAATGTAAATTCCATCTTTTCATCGGTTTTGATCAGATATTCCGGAAGTGGTTTTGCACCCCAGCTGTCATCTCCGGCAATACCCATCTGCTGTTTGGATACACGTACTACCGTGTAGTGTACCTGTGGCAGCTCAAATGGATGCATCGCATTTTCCATCTCGTGTGGTGTATATGGCAGTGCGGAGAATTCCATAGCATCACCGGTAAACAGCATTCCTCTGCCCTTACGGTCTGTTACAGATGCCCAACGTACGCCAACCTTGTTTCCGCATTCCTGCGGAACCATGTATTTTGCCATATTATCTTCCACTTTGTTCCTGTAGATACCCAGTTTTGCGCCTTCACATCTGTCCACATAGGTTTCTTCCGGTCCCATGCCGTACCAGGTTACATTGTCGTAATCTGCATCGAACTTGAACATAACACCGAATTCCGGCATATCGCCCAGACCCTCTACCGGATCATAAGTCAGTGTGGTGCGGATGCTTCCGTCTCCATATACCTGATAACTCAGTTTGCACTCGGTTGCCGGAGTCGTTGGCATTGCATAAGTAAATGTAATCTTTGCACTGTCATCCAAAACTTCGATCTCAGGGATATGCATTCCCGGATAATGTCCTCCGGTTGGATATTTGTGAGACAGATACATGGAGGCCAGTTTCCACTGTCCGCAGCGCATCTGCATCAGGCTTCCGTTATCGTTGTCAACCGGTGCACGCCAGAAGTTTGGTCTTGGGATCATCTGGATCATCTCCACTCCACCGTAACGGTAAGAAGCAAGACCGCCATTCAGGTAAGAGAAGAGCACATCGAAGTTTTCACCGCGAACACCAAAGTCATGACCGGATCTGATCACTTCAAATCTTGCAGGTTTTACAGCTTTTGCAGGTGCTTCTACTTTGTAGACACCCTGTCCGAATGCCACTTCATGACCACGTTTTGCCCATACGGTATCTTCTTTCAGCCGGAAGGATACAGTAACTGCATATTCACCCGGCAGATTCTGTACCGGAATCGGCAGACTTACGGTTTTTTCACTCAAAGGAGCTACATGAGTTTCCATCGGAACTTCTTTTACTTCTTTTCCATCTTTTGCAAGTACTACGAAGCAGTCAAAGGTATCAGTGTTGATAAACAGGTTCTTGTTGACGATGGTTACCTGGTCTTTTTCCACTTTGGCAGAGATGTTCTGGTAGTTGAATTTCACATCCTGCATCTTCGGAGATGCGTCTCTTTCTCCGCCGTATGCGATACCGTTTCCGCTGAAGTTGTAGTCGCATGGACGATCATTGAAATCACCGCCGTATGCCTGGAATTCTTTTCCGTAACGGTCTTTTTTGTAGATGGACTGATCGATATAATCCCAGATAAATCCACCCTGGTAGGACGGCTCGGTATCGGTCAGATCTGTGTATTTGTGCATACCACCGCAGGAGTTACCCATTGCATGCGTGTACTCGCAGCAGATAAATGGTTTGCTTCTGTCTTTTTTCAGGAATTCCTGGATAGCTTCTACAGACGGATACATCTGGCTTTCCATATCACTGGTATCGTTGTATCTTCTGTCATGGCAGACACCTTCATAGTGTACCAGGCGGTTTGGATCCATCTTACGATACAGCTGTGACATCTCGTAGATTACTTTTCCGCCAAAAGATTCATTTCCACAGGACCAGATCAGGATCGCAGGATGGTTCTTATCTCTCTGATACATAGAGTTAACACGATCAAGCATCATATCCATCCATTCCGGACGGTCACATGGTACGACTTTGCTGAAGTCACCGGTCTGTTCTGCGCTGATGTCCCAGCTTCCGTGGCTCTCCATGTTACACTCTGCGATCATATAGATACCGTATTCATCACACAGTTCATAGATTCCGACTGCATCCGGATAATGACAGGTACGGATGGCATTGATATTGTTCTGTTTCATGGTTACCAGGTCTTTGATCAGTTCTTCTCTGGATACCACACGGCCGGATACAGAACTGAATTCGTGACGGTTTACACCTTTGAAGACGATTCTCTTGCCGTTCAGCATCATGATGGAATCTTTCATCTCAAAACGACGGAAGCCCACTCTCTGAGGGATCACTTCTGTTACCTGTCCGTTCTCATCCATTACTTCCAGCAACAGATCATATAAAACAGGAGATTCCGCAGACCACAGTTCAGGCCTCTCCACTTTCATCACATACTGGGATTCCTCTGCCAGTGTTTCTTCCACACTCTGCAGTTCTTTTCCGTCTTTGGATAATGTGATTTTCACTTTGCCGGCTTTGGTAGCTTTGGTATCGATCACCAGATCCGCTTTAGTGAAGGTATCATCCAGAAGTGTCTGGATCTTTACATCAGATACATGCACTTCCGGGATCGCATACAGATAGACATCACGATAGATTCCGGAGAAACGGAAGAAATCCTGGTCCTCACACCAGCTGCTGCTGGTCCATTTGAAGACCTGAGCTGCCAGTTTGTTTTCTCCCTCTTTCAGATAAGGAGTCAGTTCGAATTCGGACGGTGTAAAGGTATCTTCACTGTATCCTACAAAGTTACCGTTCAGCCATACAGCGATACCACTTTCTGCACCCTGGAAAGAGATAAATACTTTTTTGCCTTCCATCTCTTCCGGAACTTCAAAATATTTCACATAAGAAGCAACCGGATTGAATCTCTCCGGAATCTGACCCGGTTCTACTTCTTCTCTTCCTTCCCACGGGTACTGTACATTTGCATACTGCGGTACATCATATCCCTCCATCTGAATATGAGCCGGTACACGGATATCATCCCATGATTTGCAACAATATTCTGTTTTCTCAAATCCCGGGATCGTAGAGTTGTAATTTTTTGCGTAATGGAATTTCCACAGTCCATTCAGGCTGTGACGGAAGTTATCCACATCCTGTTCCATCGCTTCCACAGAAGCGTAATATTTGTGGTCTGAATGAGCAGCCACACGGTTGTCGTTAAAATACGTAGGATCTTTTACTAAATCGTAATTGAAAGTACCCATTCTGTTTTTTCCTCCTATTTTTCAATCTTTGCTAAAAAACAGGCGGATATTCATATACTATAAATATCCGCCTTAATTTACTTATACATAACCATTCAGCATATGCACAGCTACTTTTTTATTATTTAACAGCACCTGTGATACCTTCTGTAAAGCTCTTCTGGAAAGCAAAGAAGATAATTGCTGTCGGGATTGTACAGATAAATACACCTAACATCAGCATACCATAATCTACGGTGTAGCCACTTAACAGGTTAGAAACCAGCATCGGCATGGTGATCGCATCTTTATTCTGCAGAATTACCTTTGGCCACAGATAGTTATTCCATGCACCCATGAATGTGATGATGATAGCTGCCGCGTATGTGGATTTCATGGTAGGAATGAACATACGGAAGAAGATACCAACTTCACTCAGACCATCGATTCTTGCTGCCTCAATGATATCATGAGGGAAGGATCTGGATGCCTGACGGAACATCATGATCATAAACGGAGTTGCAATGGATGGAAGCATGAACGCTGTCATGGTATTTACCATTTTCAAAGTAGAGAACATACGGAACATCGGAATCATGATGGCTGCAAAAGGAATCATCATAGCAGTCAGCAGGATGGTAAATACAACGTCTTTTCCTTTATCGTGATAGATCTCAAAGCCATAACCGGCGATGGAACAAATCAGCAGACACAGGACAGTCAGTACTGTTGCATTTCGGAAGGAATTCCACAGGGCCAGTCCCAAATTCTGGTTCGCGATCAGTGCTTTGTAGTTTTCAATCAGATACGTTCCCGGAATCAGTTTACCTGCAATAACGTCAACGCTCTTGTTTGTAGATGCACAGAACATATAGTACAGTGGAAATACAGAAACAATTGACGCGATTGACAGTATAAGATACATGAAGAATTTTTTACCTTTACCCATTATCGCTCGTCACCTACTTTCATCTGAAGTATTGCCAGAATAGCAACCATAATCAGGATCAGGATAGACATCGCCGCAGCATAACCGAAGTTCGGGCTCTGCTTAAAGGAGATGTTGTAAATATAATGAGACATTGTCATAGTAGATTTACCAGGACCACCGTTTGTCAGGTTCAGGGACTCATCAAACAGCTGCAGGGTACCATTCGTAGATGTAATGGCTGTCAGCAGGATGGTCGGTTTCAGAAGTGGTACAGTAATCTTGAAGAATGACTGCATCGGGCTTGCCCCATCGATCTTTGCCGCTTCGTATACAGAATATTCAATATTCTGCAGACCGGACAGATAGAATACCATGTTGTAGCCTGTCCATCTCCATACCAGCGCGATGATGATAACGGCACGGGCTGTCCATGCATTACCAAACCACATGATCGGTGACATACCCAAACTACGCAGAACCATGTTAATGAAACCATCATTTGCAAACAGAGAACGGAAGATCATAGCGTAAGAAACCAGAGATGTCGCACATGGTAAGAAAATACATGTACGGAACAGGCCCTTAAACCTCAGATCCTTGTTGTTCAGCATAGATGCAAACATCAGCGCCAGCACCAGCATAATCGGCACCTGAACGATCAGGTAGAAGAATGTGTTAAATAATGTCTGTTTAAACGTTGGGTCTTTTAAAATACGTGCATAGTTTGCAAAGCCATTAAAGCTCAGGTTTACACCCATGCCCGTCTGTAATGACAGGATGAACGCCCGAATCATCGGATAAAAACTCATCCAGCCAATCAACAGGGTTGCAGGAAGTAAGAACGCCCAACCGGTCAGGTTGTGTTTCTTTGCCAGTGTCAATCCTTTTTTCTTCTGATTGCTCATGAAATCCATCCTTCCTTTCTTTTGGAGATTTCTTAGAAAAAGAGGGTCTGCTCCGCTTTTTTCGAAGCAGACCCTCTTCTTATTTATTTTTCACTTCTTGGTTTTTAACTGTTCAGCTGAATCAGCCACCCATATTAAATTCTACAGTATCCTGTGCGGTTGCGATTTCATCGTCCAGATCTGCACCACTCTGGATGATATTGGACAGTGCAACACCTACAGCATCACGAGCATCATAGTAGAATGCACCAGTGATATTGGAAGGAGTCTTTGTAGCAAAATCTACGATCTTAGCATAAACTGCTTCATTGCTGAAGAATTCTACAGGCTGAGCATATGCATCTGTATCGCCAGCTGGTGCCCATGTTGCCAGAGCTCCTTTGGAGATGATGTCATCGTACAGATCTGTACTTCCGGCAAATGTGGATTTCATAAAGTCAATTGCAAGATCCTGTTTCTGGCAGTTAGAGCTGATTGCCCATGAAGAACCACCGTTATTGGAGTAGTTAGTAGCTCCGTCAACGCCATCCAGTTTCGGCATATTTGTGATTGCCCATTTTCCAGACTGATCATCGTTAGCTACGATAGAAGCCATGATCCAGCATCCGTTGATAACACCAGCTGTTGTGCCGTTGTTGATAGATGCGATGTACTGATCCCAGTCAGTAACTTCTACTAATGTTCCGTCTGCAACCATCTGCTGATAGATCTCCAGGATTGGTTTCAGAGCTTTGTTGTCTTTGATGTTAACAGATCCGTCTTCGTTGAACAGAGACTCTCCACAGGACTGCAGCATTTCCATTACCAGGTCAGGTGAACCAGCCTGAGATGTCAGGATTGGCTGACCGGTTTTTTCTTTAACAACTTTTGCTTTTTCCATGAAATCAGACCATGTAATGTCTGTGAAGTCATCTACTGTGTATCCAGCTTCTTCCAGCATATCGGTACGCAGGCATTCGATAACAGCACCGTTATCAAACGGGATACCGTAGTTCTTTCCGTCCAGTGTGGAGTAAGCAACTTTTGCGGATGAGAACTGGCTGAAGTCGATACCGGAATCTGTCAGGTCTGTGAAGACATCCGGATAGTTGGTAGCATATTTCTGGAAGGAGTTATCCTGCATCAGGAAAATGTCAGGCAGTGTGCTCAGATCTCCGGCAGAAACAGCTGTTGTCAGTCTTGTTTCGATATCGTCGGATTTGATCTCGCTTACGTCTACTTTGAATCCAGGATGATCTTTTGCATAGATCTCTGCTGCTTTTTCAATTGCATAGATGTTGAAGTTCGGATCCCATGTCCAAACAGTCAGTGTGTTTTCATCATCAGAACTTCCTTCTGTAACGTTTGCATCTTCTGAACCGTCATCTGTTGCTGTGTCGTCTGTTGCCGCATCGCTTCCTGTGCTTGAGGAATCGCTTGCTCCTGAAGAGCCACAAGCTGTCATTCCGAATACCATTGTGGAAGCTAATACAACTGCTACAATTTTTCTTTTCATAAATGTATATCCTCCTGATATGTATTTGTTCACTCTGCCAAAAACCGGCATCTCTCACTCGCTTTTCCCATTAGTGAATGTGTACAGTTTTTGAACTTTCCGTGAATCATTATGTACACATTATACCATACTTTTTCCTCCTGTGTACTCATATTCAACTGGATTTTGTGCATTTTCATCCATTTAAGGTGTTTTGACCGATTTTCACCATCCTTTTTCGGCTTTTATATCATATTTTAACAATTTCTGTTCAAAATGCTCCGGATCCTTTCTCCACTGTTGTGGCGAAATGCCCATAATCCTGTGGAAATTCCTGTTGAACGTGGACAATGTGGAAAATCCACATCGTACGGCAATATCGCCCACTGTGTCGTTTGTACGCTTCAATTCCCCACATGCTGTGCGAATTCGAACCCAATTGATATATTCAACAGGCGACATCTGCATACAGTCATGAAATACCCTCCTCAGATGCGTTTCACTGATATGGCACATCGCAGCCAGTTCCTCCACCTTGATCGGACGATCACAACATTCGCTGATATAGTCAATCGCCGGTGTGATCAGACTGCTATTTCCCGCCTCGAATTCTGTCTTTTCCGCTTCCTCCCGATTCCACCTTGCCACCTGTAAAAGAAGAGCCAGGGTCAGTCCTTTCACTTCTTCCAGATAGAATTCTTTTCTTTCCCGCATACATCCAATGATCTGCTGCACCAGTGCCCCGATCTGCGGTTTATCCTGAACCCTCACAAAATGTGCTCTCCTATTCACCCGATCGAGCACTTTCTGTGCCATCCTTGGGTTATCTTTATAAACTTCCCTCAGAAATTTGTCCGCATCAATAAACAGCCATTCCCAGTAGCTGACACTGTCTCCCGCAGAAGTTGTCGTATGGGGAAAGTTCTTCGGTATCACAGTAAACATGTTGCCATCAAAGGGTATGTCTTCTTTAAAGGTAACTGTGCCTTCCCCATAATAGCAAAAACCAACTTCCAGATGATTATGGAAATGCAGATAGTCAATATCCCTTCCGTAATTCTGCACCCATTTATCCCCCAGAAGCGCAAGCACCGGACTTCCTGCCGGGATTTCATAATAACGGTATTCCATCTTTGGTTTTCTTTTTCTAGCCATGTATATTGTCTCCTCTCTGAAGCTGTGCCTTCTTTTCCCATTTTCCCAAATAATACCGGACACAACCAACCATCATCGCACAACACCAGGTCAGCGGAGATACCCACCACAGCCCATAGTATCCAAAAGCAGCGGTGAAAAGGAAGGTAAATCCGATTCGTGTAATGATTTCACTGACTCCCATCAGTACAGTGACGGTCACATCTCCTGCCGACCGCAGGATATTATGATAAACCACCAGAATGCCTCCCACAAAGAAGAAGCAGCTGAAAATCTTCATATATTCCACACCGTAGCGGATCGATTCCGGATTGCCGGTAAATGCTTCCATGATCGGACGGGCAAAGAACCAGATTACCGGACAGAATATTCCATAGCAGACTGCATTCATCAGATAGGCACATCTGACTCCCTGTTTTACACGATCCAGGTGGTTCGCTCCTACATTTTGTCCGGTAAAAGTTCCCAGTGAAGTTCCGATGGCTTCCGCCATCTGCCATCCCACACCTTCCACTTTAATGCAGACACCATAGGCCACGATCAGGGCGGTTCCGTAGGTATTGACCATTGCCTGTAAAGTCATATCCGACACTGAGATAATACTCATCTGCAGACCGGTCGGTACACCGTAGATCAACATCTGTTTTACCAGCTCCCTGTCGCAGCGCAGTTCCTCTTTCGTAAACCGGAGAATCGGAAGGATCTTCCATGCATAAACCAGGCATCCGATTCCGGACAACAGCTGTGCCAGGACAGTTGCAAATGCCGCCCCTGCTACTCCCATCGGAATCCATACTACAAATACAATATCCAGAATCACATTCAGCACACTCGAAATAATCAGGAATACCAGCGGTACCACCGAATTCCCCAGAGAACGCAGAACCGCCGAGATCCAGTTATACAGCATCGTTCCCACTGCTCCGGCAAATACAACCATCAGATATACTGTTGCCTGGTCAAGCAGATCATTCGAGGTCTGCAAGATTCTCAGAAGCGGCCGCGCCCCGATCAGTCCCGCAATTGTGATGATCAGCGTAGATACAACCGCCACATAGATAGAAGAAACAAAGGTTTCTGTCACTTTTTTCTCATCCCCGCCGCCATAATACTGCGAAACCACCACGCTTACTCCTGTCGTCAGGCCCATCATAATCGAAAACAGCAGATACATGGCTCCACCTGCGATACTGACCGCAGCAAGTGCCTCATCTCCGAGATATCTTCCTACTATATAAACATCTACAAAATTATAGATTCTCTGAAACAGCATCCCAAGAAGCACCGGCAGTGCAAACCGAATCATCTTCGGCAGGATGCTCCCTTTCGTCATATCAACTGTCTTTTCCCCCATACTGATATCCTCCTGTTTGCACATCTATATCAAGTATAAATAATCCGGGGAATTTTGTCTACATAATTTACAGATACACCTTTTATTTTCTGTATATTTATGATTGTTCACTCCGTTCCCAGTAACACGCTTCGTGATACGCAGAATTTATTCCTCCCTGCCCTTCTTTGGATACTGTCAGGCACCAGGTTGCAAATACAAAGAAAAAATCCGTAAAACAACTGATTTCTGTTCAGAATTTTACGGATTTCTTCTTATCATATTATTTCTATATTATTATTTCTGATGTTTTTACATTGACTTTCTGTCCGCGATCTCCGCCATCTTGGCATCATTCAGACGGGTATCTCCGTGAACACGGCTGTAGGACAGGTATCCGTTCATACGGTCGATCTTGGTCAGGTTTCTGGAACCGCAGACCGGGCAGACATCCATCTCGAGCTCCTGATGTCCGCAATCGTCGCAGTAGGCCAGCGACAGATTCACACCCTCATAATAACCCAGATTCATCGCCCGACGGATCAGTGCTTTTATAGCATGTACATTGTAGGAAATCGGATATCTGACATATTGGATCTTACCACCGTTGCACAGTTCCCAGAATCTTCCTTCCAGATCCTGTTTTTGGATAGGAGTAATATCCTCAGTTACGTGGCAGTGGAAACTGTTGCTCACATACGGACGGTCGGATACCCCGCGCACGATACCGTACATCTTGCGGAACTGCTCTACCTGCAGACCGCAAAGGCTCTCAGCCGGTGTTCCGTAAATTGCATACAGGATCTGATCCTCTTTTTTGTAGACATTAATCTTATCATTGATATAACGAAGCACTTCCAGTGCAAATTCTCCGTCTTCGGCAATGGATTTACCATTGTAAAGTTCCTGCAGTTCGTTCAGTGCTGTGATACCGAAGGAAGCTGTCATCGGACGGAGTAACGGACGGATCTTATCGGATGGTTTCAGATGGCCTCCGTAGAAACCGCCCTCACAGTATGCCAGCGGATTCGTGGAAGCACGCATCTCACCAAGGTAATCGTATGTTCTCTTATGCAGTCCGCGGATCATCTCCAGATAGAAATCCAGAACTTCATAAAAATCTGTGTTCTCTGCACGGGCTTTTGCCAGGATCATCGGAAGATGCAGGCTGACCGCACCGATGTTGAAACGACCGACAAAAACAGGCACATCGTTTTCATCTGCCGGTTCCATACCGCCACGCTCATACCACGGACTTAAGAAGGCACGGCACCCCATCGGGCTGATTACTTTTTTGTATTTTTTGTACATGCTGGAAATATATCCCTGGCCACTCATGGACAGCCAGTCCGGATACATGGTTTTTGCAGAGCAGGCAACACCTGTCTCAAAGACATCTTCACATTCTTTTCCATCTCCATGGATCTCTTCATCATACAGGAACACAATCTTCGGGAACAGTACCGGTTTTTTATGTCCGGCTTTTCCCTGTCCGCCCATATGGACTTTCAGCAGAGATTTTGAGATCATTTTTTCAAATCTTCCCGTTCCCAGTCCCAGTGTCACTGTAACAAACGGATAGTCGCCACGGGAGGAACCAACGGTATTTAATTTATATTCAATTCCCTGCCATCCCTGATCACAGTCACGGCAGACTTTTTCCCAGGCATATACACGACCCTTTTCTTCTCTTCCTTCCCAGGACGGATCGGAATATTTCAAGAATTCTTCATAATATTTGTTATAGCTTTTCTGTGCATACGGGGACAGGATCTTATCTACTTCCGGCACAGTAAATCCGCCGTACTGCTGAGCTGCGGTGCTGAGGATAATATCCCCCATAACGTCAAATGCGGTATCCAGTGTCTTCGGCTCATTGTACCAGACATTTCCCATCTCAAATCCGCCACGCAGAACGGATCCCACATCGAACAGACAGCAGTTCATCGTGTCCAGACGGGCAGACTGATCATGAATATAGATATAGCCATCTTTGCATGCCTGCAGTTCGTTCCGGTTCATAAAGAATTTTCTGTATAATTCTTTGTTCAGTTCATTAAAGATCAGGCTTCGCTTGGTTGCCACCAGCGCGCTGTCAGTGTTCGCGTTGCTTTTGTCACCGATGTAACGGATGGACTGGCTCTTTGTATATACCTCATCCATCATGTGGATAAAGTCCACTTTATAATTCCGGTAATCGCGGTAACTTTTTGCTACTGCAGGATTCACCTGTTCCAGGGCGCCTTCCACAATGTTGTGCATATCCTGGATCAGGATTCCGCCTTTTCGCTCTTTTGACATCGCTTCCGCCCGGTCAGTTGCATATTTGCAGATAAAATTAATCTCATCATCGGTAAACCGATACATTACACGGCCGGCTGACTTATTGACCGCACGCTTGATCTTACTGGCATCAAACTCTTCTTTGGTGCCGTCTTTCTTGATAATATATACCATTGTTCCCGCTCCTCACTACTATATATAGTATTTTTCTTTTATTTTAATCAACATATTGTATACAACAGTATAACACGGTTAACTACAAAAGGAAAGAGAAGAACCCTGAAAATTCTTCTCTTTTTTTATTTTATTTTTTATGCAACTTTTCCAATGCCTTTTTTTATCTTTTCACATATCCGGTAGAAAAGTCGATGATATTGTGGAGGGTTTCTCCTTTCTCATAACGTTCCAGATTTTCGATGGAAAGTTCCAGAATCTTTTCCAGTGTCTCCGGCAGTGCATATCCGCCGGACACATGTGGCGTAATGATACAATGCGGCGCATCCCACAGCGGATGATCTTCCGGCAGTGGTTCCGGATCTGTGACATCAAGACCTGCCCCATAAATCGCTCCCTCTTGCAGGGCTTTCGCAAGAGCCAGACTGTCAATCGCGGTTCCGCGGCCTACATTTAACAGAATAGTATTCTCTTTCATCAAGTGTAATTCTTTCTCACCAATGACTCCTTTGGTGTCACTGTATCCCGGAAGGCTCAGTGCCACAATATCTGCCTGTGGCAGAAGTTCCGGCAGTGCTTCCATCGTGTATTGTGCATCCACATATTCAGGCTTCGGTTTCCGGCTCTTTCTGATACCTGTCACATGCGCGCCCAGTGCTTTCATTTTTCTTGCAAATGTCGTTCCGATATCTCCAAGACCGATCACCAGGACATGGCTTCCCTCTGTAACCATCATATGGGTCTGTTTCTCCCAGTGGTGGTCTTTTTGCTGGTTCTGGTAAATGTCCAGGCGTTTCTGAAGCGCAAACAGCATCGCGATCAGATGCTCGGAGATCGCCATTCCATACGCTCCGGTTGCATTGGTCAGCTGTGCCTGTTTTGGCAGGATCCCCGGTACACAAAATCCTTCTGTTCCGGCGTTATTTAACTGTATCCAGCGCAGATTCCGAGAATCTTTTAAGAATTCCGGTTTCACATTTCCGATAATAATATTTGCATCCTGCACCTGTTCTTTTGTCACCTCTGCTTCCAGGCAGTAAGTTGTCTTTGCGTCCGGTGCTGCATTTCTGATTCGTTCTTTATGTTCTTCTTTTACAGGAAGAACCACAAGTATTTTTTCCTGTTCCATCCCGTTTCCCGACCTTCCCAAACGTACTCTGCTTACTACAGTAGCACAATTGATGTTAAGTTACAAGGCAGAATTGATCCTTACTGTGCATATGCGATATTCCGGTTACTGTTCACTGGTAATATCCCGCGGAATGTTTTGGCATGGATATAGCAAAATCAATTGTTGTATTCGGGGGGTTTTCTGCTATAATATTACCATAATACCGGGGTAGACAGGTAAAGAGTTGTTGGTGTCCGTGATTCTTAGCTGGATGCCTTTCAAATTTGAGGAGGATTGTTATGGAACATTTTATTATTCCGGAAAATTATCAGCCTGCATTGTCGCTTCACGATACACAGGTTGGTATTAAGACCGTAAAAGATTTTTTTCAGAAAACCCTTTCTGACCGCCTGAATCTGCTGCGTGTGTCCGCACCGCTTTTTGTAGATCCTTCATCCGGTCTGAACGATAATCTGAACGGCGTAGAACGCCCGGTTACCTTCGATATCAAGGAATCGCCGGATCAGAAAGCTGAGATCGTACATTCTCTTGCAAAATGGAAACGTTATGCACTGAAAAAGTATGGTTTTGCACATGGAGAAGGACTGTATACCGATATGGTTGCCATCCGTCGTGATGAAGATACCGACAATATCCATTCTATCTATGTGGATCAGTGGGACTGGGAAAAGATCATTACACGGGAAGAGCGTAATGTGGACACCTTAAAAGATGTTGTCCGCACCGTTTATTCTGCACTGAAGAAGACTGAAAAATACATGGCAATTCAGTATGATTATATCGAAGAGATTCTTCCGAAGGATATTTTCTTTATCACTTCCCAGGAACTTGAAGATATGTATCCTGGTCTTTCTCCCAAGGATCGTGAATATAAGATTGTAAAGGAAAAAGGTGCCGTATTCATCATGCAGATCGGTAAGATGCTGGCATCCGGCGAACCACACGACGGTCGTGCACCGGACTATGATGACTGGGAGCTGAACGGTGATATCATCGTTTATTATCCGGTTCTGGATATCGCTTTGGAGCTTTCTTCCATGGGTATCCGTGTGGATGCAGCTGCTCTGAAGCACCAGCTGGAGGTTTGTGGCTGTGAGGAACGTGCGGAAATGGATTTCCAGAGGGCTATTTTGAATGATGAACTGCCGTTTACGATCGGTGGCGGTATCGGACAGTCCCGTATCTGTATGTTTTATCTGCGGAAGGCTCATATCGGAGAGGTTCACTGTTCGTTATGGCCGGAGGAGACGGTGAAACTGGCGGAAGAGCATAATATTCCTCTGTTGTAAGATTTGTAGATAGTTTTCTCAAAGGGACGCGAGAGGGATCGGGGGTCCCGGGGGCAACAACTTGGGCAGGGCACCTTTGAACTAGCCACTAACTGCGACTATATTCGCTTGGGTCAGCTGACCCAAGTGAAAGTCTCCGTAAGTGTCGGATTTCAAAGCTTGCCCTAAACGCCCAAAAAGTGTTGTTGCCCCCGGGACCCCCGATCCCTCTCGCTGTGTGTTGGCTGCAGCTAAATTTTCTCTAGTTAAATATTTTTCCAAAATTGACTATTCTTTTTGAACTTCTCGTTTAATATTTTTTTCTTACACAACTTTCAATTTTAT
>ENA-ORTU01001882-ORTU01001882.1-human-gut-metagenome-genome-assembly--contig:-NODE-1882-length-20314-cov-2.980256_pt1 | contig 20314 bp, 22 predicted proteins | sample MGYA00241910_ERZ509184 | MGnify/ENA primary metagenome ERZ509184 (study PRJEB26280, sample SAMEA2338847) | human gut metagenome | biome: human gut; feature: human-associated habitat; material: faeces... | reverse complement strand
AAGCCGCGCCCTTACCGGGCTTGACATGCTGGAACTCGATGACCTGCATGACCTGGCCGTCCATCTCAAAGGTGACGCCGTTTCTGAAATCGCCTGCTGTAATCATAAAAGGGACCTCCCAAATTAATTTATATTTATCTCAGACATTTTACAGTATATACCGATGATTTGCAAGTATTATTTGTCTATATCCTGCGGTCAGCCCTGACTTCACAGAATAATTAAGTCCTTTTTAGCCTTGGTGAGGAGGCGGCAGCCCTCTTTATGGAGCACCATAACATCCTCAATGCGCACACCGAAGCGTCCGGGCAGGTATATGCCCGGTTCCGCCGAACACACGGCCCCCTCGGGCATTGGGGTGATCCCGGAAGAGTTTGCACTGGGAGATTCATGGACATCCAGACCCAGGCTGTGGCCGAATCCGTGGCCAAAATATTCTCCGTAGCCGGCGTCGCTTATTACCTTCCTGGCAGCGGCATCTATCTCCCTGCCGGATATGCCGGCCCGGGCAACGGATATGCCCTTGAGCTGGGCCTTCAGCACCAGAGCGTACACGCTCTTCATCTCTTCCGTGGCATATCCCACCGCCACGGTGCGGGTCATGTCGGAGCAATAGCCGTTTTTCAGGCAGCCAAAGTCCATGGTCACAAAGTCCCCGGCCTGTATCACTTTATCCCCCGGTACTCCGTGGGGCATGCTGGTCTTGGCCCCTGTAAGGACTATTGGGTCAAAGGAATTTCCCTCGGACCCGTGACGCAGGGTAGAGTATACCAGCTCAGCCATGACCTGTTTCTCCGTCATTCCCGGTTTTATGACATGCAGCACATCCTCCAGAGCCAGTTCCGCTATGTCCTGAGCCTGCTGCATATATTCCAGCTCTTCCCGGCTCTTAGAGGCTCTCAGCTCCTGAAGCAGGCTGCCGCAGGGCAGAAGCTCCATACCCAAGGTCTTTTCGTACTCCAGAAAATCCCGGTGACTCAGTTTTCCGTCCTCGGCAGCCAGGCGCTCCATGCCGGCTTCCTTTATGTCCCTGCGCAAAAGCTCTTTCAATGGCAGCTGCCTGTCATAGAGCTGCACGGTGATGTAGCCTCCTGCAGCCTTCTCCGCCGCCTCTATATAGCGTGAGTCGGTGATAAGCCAGGCCTTCTCACGGCCCACCAGTACCGCTCCGTCTGTAAACGGAAAACCGGAAGCATATCGCTGGTTCTTCTCGTCTGTTATCAGCAGGCCGTCCAGATTCAGGGCCGCCAGCTTTTCCAGTATTCTTCCTATATTGTTCATATGCCTGTCTCTTCCTCCGTAGGTCTTGGAAAACTCACCGTAAACCGGGAACCATGGGGCTTGTTCTCTCCCACCATGATGGTGCCTCCGTGGGCCTTCACCGCCGCATGGACTATACTCAGCCCCAGGCCGCTGCCCCCGGCTTCCCTGGATCTGGCTTTGTCCACCCGGTAAAAGCGGGTGAAAATATTGTACCTGTCCTCTTCCGGGATACCTATGCCGGTGTCCTCCACGGTGAGCTGTATATTCTCCTCGCTTTTTTCCAGCCGGACGAATACACTGCCCCCGTCCACATTATATTTTATGGCGTTTTCTATTAGATTAAAAATGATATGAAACATGTCGTCCACAGTGGCCATGACCACGCAGCCTTCCTCCAGCTCGCAGCGCAGGCGGATCTGCCGCTCCTTGGCCAGAGGTTTCAGCAGCACCAGGGCGTCCACCGCCACCTGCTTTACGTCCACAGGCTCCGGCATGACCTGAATATCGTCATCCAAACGGGACAGATCCAGCAGTTTCTCCGTGGTGCGCTGGAGCCGCTCGGCCTCGTTGCCTATGTCCGTGACGAATTCCCGCACGGTATCGTTGTCCATATTCTCGTTCTGCACTATGCTGTCCGACAGCAGGCGGATGGAAGCCAGGGGAGTCTTAAGCTCATGGGAGGCGTCGGAGACAAAGCGGCGGCGCTCCCGCTCCGTGGCGTCCAGCCTTTCGGTGAGAGAATTGAACTCATTTCCAAGATCCGTCAGCTCGTCGCTGCCGCTCACTTGCAGCCGGTGGCTGTAGTCCCCGGCGGCCACGATGCGCATGGAGTTGGCCAGCTCATGGATGCGGCGGAGGATAACCGAGGAAAATACCACTGCCAGAGCCAGCACAGTCAAAACTATTATTGCGGAGATTATTCGTATCTGGCTCTGCACATCCAGGATTATCACTGCCCGCTCCACATCCCGCTCCAGCATGTACACGGCTCCTGTTATTGCTCCCTGGCGGCTGATTGGTATGGAATAGCTGCTGAGGAAGGCCTGGCCGTCATACCGGGAGCGGAAGACTGTCTTGCCTGACAGTGCTGTGCTCAGATCCTGCTGTTCACTCTCCGGAGCAGAAGTACCATAGGTATAGTACAGTGTGTGGCCCTCTGTATCCACCACCACCGTGCGCTCAAATCCGGAAATGTCCAGAAGACGCAGTACCTCCCCGACGCTGGCCTGATCCGGCTTATCCAGTTTGGCCAGGGAGGCAGCCAGAATGGCAGCCTGGCCGGAAATGGAGCTTTCCTTCTCCTGAAACACCGTGTCCCTGGAAGACGTTATGGGAAAGACATTGAGCATAAGCAGAAGCACTATCAGCAAAATAGCCAGGAAAAAGAAGAATCGGAAGCGCAGGCTTCTCATAAAGTCCGTCCTCCCTCACTGGGCAAAATAGTAGCCCACGCCCCACTTGGTCAGGATATACTTGGGTTGGGCCGGGTTGAGTTCCAGTTTTTCCCGGAGACGGCGCACATGCACGTCCACTGTGCGGGTATCCCCCTGATAGTCGTAGCCCCAGACCAGGTCCAGCAGGCTTTCCCGGCTGTAGACCTTGCCGGGGTTTTTCATTAGGAAGAGCATCAAATCGAATTCCTTCATGGTCAGCTCCACTTCCTGGCCGTTTTTCATGGCCCGGCGCCCTTGTTCATCCAATGTGATATGGCCTGCTTTGAGCAGATTCCCGGAATCATGTTCCGGCGCAGCAGTGATGGAGGCCCGGCGCAGCAGTGCCCGTACCCGGGCTTTCAGGGCCAGGATGTTGAAAGGCTTGGTCACATAGTCGTCGGCCCCGGACTCAAAACCCATGAGCATATCCGCATCCTGACTGCGGGCGGTGAGCATGATTATGGGCACGGTGGAAAAACTGCGTATCTCCTGGCAGGCTTCCAGACCGTCTTTTTTCGGCATCATCAGATCCAATATAATAAGGTCATATTCTCCTTTACGGGCCAGTTCCACCGCCGTCTCCCCGTCATAGCAGGCGTCCACGGTATAGCCCTCGTTCTCCAGATTGAATTTGATGCCCTTTACCAACAGCTTTTCGTCATCGACCACCAGGATTTTCATATTATTGAACCGCCTTGTTTCAGTACTGTTTTTTATTTTTTAAAGTCTTTTTAAGTTTTTTAGCAAAAAGAACTTTGGGTTGCAATTTCCCGTCAGAAATTTTATAATGGCAAGGTATGCACATATTATATATTGTTACTATACCATATTCCAGAGAAAACGGGAGAACAAAATGAAAATTTTCCGCATCTTTCCCTTAGTGCTGATAATATGCCTGGTGATGGCTTTTGCCGCCCCCGGAGCCTATGCCCTGGAAAACCCCAGTCTCAACGGCAAGGCCGCCCTTCTGGTGGACCTGGATACAGGCAACGTTCTCTTTGAACTGAACAAGGACGAGCAGCGGGCACCCGCCAGCCTCACCAAGATAATGACCACCCTGCTGGCCCTGGAGGCCCTGGATGAGGGGCGCATCAGCCTGGAGGACATGGTCACCGCCCAGGACGACTGTCTCACCGGCATGGCGGAGGACAGCAGCACCGCCGGCATAACTCCCGGAATGCAGGTATCTGTAAAGGATCTGCTCTACTGTACCATGCTCCACTCTGCCAACGAGGCCTGCAATGTGCTGGGCACTTACATCTCCGGCAGCATCAGCGCCTTCGTGGAGGAGATGAACGCCAAGGCGGCTGAGCTGGGCTGCGTAAACACCCATTTTGTAAACCCCAACGGTCTGCCCGCAGACAATCACTACAGCTCCGCTTATGACCTGTACCTGATAACCGTGGAGGCCATGAAGTACCCCTTGTTCATGGAGATGGCCAACACCAAATATTACCAGTCCAGCAACCCCGACGTAAACTGGGGCAATGCCTTCTCCAACTCCAACGCTCTTCTGACCGATGATGCCTACTATGCCAGAAACGGCAGCTACCTCTATGAAGGGGCCTCCGGCGTTAAAACCGGCTTTACCCAAGCTGCAGGCTACTGTCTGGTATCTACCGCAGAGCGGGGAGACATTCATGTGCTGGCCGTGGCCATGGGCTGCGACGGTGAGCTCAACGCCCAAATAGACAAGTATTACAACTTCGACGACACCATAGCCATGTACAACTGGGTGTTTGACAATTTCTCCCACAGGAGCATTATCTCTACCAGCGAGAACGTTATGTCCGTGCCGGTGGAACTCAGTGACGGCGGCAGCGCGATGCTCAGACCTCAGAGCTCTATTACCGCCCTGCTGCCTAACGATGTGACCAACGAAAGCATAACCCGAGACATCACCCTCTATGATGATAAGCTGGTAGCCCCAATTGCCGCAGGCACCCCTCTGGGTGAGATGACCCTCAGTCTGGACGGCAAGGTGCTTGGCACCGTTACCCTGGTGAACAACAGTGAAGTGGAACTCAGCCGCACCGAATATATGAAGCAGCGCATTGCGGAGATCTTCTCTCAGGGCTGGGTCATAGCCATCATAGTTCTGGTGCTGGCTTTCCTGGCACTGTATCTGATACTGGTGCTGCGTTACCGCCGCCTGCGTCAGCGGCACCTGAGAGAGCGTCGCCGTATGGAGCAGCGCCGCCGTATGGAGCGGGAGCGGATGTACGCAGAGAGCAGGCAACGTCCCCATACCTACTCCATGGATCCTTCCGACCGCTATGACGGCTCAATCGACGACGATTTCTTTGACGACAGGCACTGAAATGAACCCGGCAGGGCAAATGCCCTGCCGGGTTTGTAGTTTTTGCTCCGTATTAAATTATTATATCGGTTGATGTTTTCAGTAGTATAAATTTCTTAACGCACTTTTAACATTAGGCTATGTTATACTGATTAGGGAGTTGGATATATGACCAAACTGAAAGACTTTTTAAAGAAATATTTTCCTCTGTCCTCAAAGGGTTGGCTTATTTTTGTGGCGGCAATGGCTGTGGCTTCTATCCTGTGCTGGATATTGGGACGGATGACCTCCTCCGATACCCATGTGCCCATGATATTCGTCCTGGCGGTGCTGGTGGTGGCCCTGTGTACAGACGGCTATTTTTATGGACTGCTTGCCGCAGGCAGCAGTGTATTGGGCGTCAACTATGCCTTTACCTATCCCTATCTGAAGCTTGACTTCTCCATATACGGTTATCCCCTAACCTTTATGACTATGCTGGCTGTGGGCTTTGCGGTGAGCACTCTGACCACAAGGGTAAAAGCCCAGGAAAAACTCCGGGCGGAGTCCGAGAGAGAAAAGATGCGGGCAAACCTGCTCAGAGCTGTGTCTCACGACCTGCGTACCCCGCTCACTGCCATCAGCGGCTCCATTGCGACGGTACTGGAAGACGGCGGCGAAGCGCTCAGCCGGGAGCAGCAGCGGGAGCTGCTGATGGACGCCAAGCAGGATGCCGACTGGCTTTGCCGCATGGTGGAAAACCTTCTGTCCATAACCAGAATAAGCGGCGATGAGATCAGCCGCATCAACAAGCAGGAGGAGATTGTTGAAGAGGTACTCAGTGAAGCGGTCATGAATTTTCGCAAGCGCTGTAATGACGTGATCGTCTCCGTCTCCGTTCCGGATGAGATGCTGCTTGTGCCCATGGACGCCATGCTAATTGAGCAGGTGATACTCAATCTCATGGACAATGCCAGGACTCACGGACGGGGCACCACAGAAATAAGGCTTTATGCACGGCTGGACGGAACCAGCGTTGCAATAGGCGTTGAGGACAACGGCGTTGGTATAGCGCCGGAAACCCTGCCCCATTTGTTTGACGGCAGCCTCCAGCTGTCCGGCAAGGGGGCAGCGGACACCACCCGCTGCATGGGCATCGGGCTCAGCGTTTGCCGCAGCATAGTGGAAGCCCACGGCGGCCGTATCCACGCAGAGAATACACCTCAGGGCGGAGCCAGGGTGGAATTCAGCCTTCCCTTAGATTTCAAAGGAGCGTGAGCTTATGACAATAAAAGACAAAATACTGGTTGTTGAAGACGAAAAGACCATCTCCGGTCTTATAAAAGCTATCCTCACCGCCAACGGCTACGACGTCATCGTGGCCAGTTCCGGCAACGAGGCCTTCTCCATGATCAGCTCTCACTGTCCCGATCTGGTAGTTCTTGATCTTGGACTGCCGGACATGGACGGAATGAACATCATCGAGACGGTCCGCTCCTGGACAAGCATGCCCATTATCGTTGTGTCCGCCCGCAGTTATGAGAGGGACAAGGTACAGGCTCTGGACAAGGGGGCCGACGACTACGTGACAAAACCCTTTAGTCCGGCGGAGCTGCTGGCCAGGGTACGTGTGGCCATCCGCCACACCCGCTCCGGCCTTGGCAACGAGTCTATTTCCAATTCGGGTAAATTCACCGCCGGCGACCTTACCATTGACTACGACAAGCATCAGGTGCTTATAGCCGGGGAAAACTGCCGTCTGACTCAGAACGAATATAAGATCGTTGCCCTTCTGGGCAAGTGCGCAGGTAAGGTGCTCACCTACGACTTTATCATGAAAGAGCTCTGGGGCCCTCAGAGCAAGGGCAACAACCAGATACTCCGGGTAAACATGGCTAATATTCGCCGTAAAATTGAAAAAAATCCCGCCGAACCTCACTACATCTTTACCGAGGTAGGTGTTGGTTATCGCATGATAGAAGGCGACTGAGCTTAGCCCTTTATCATTTTCTTCCAGAAAACCCGTTTCTTTCTTTTCTCCGCCCCCATGTTCTCTTTTCCTCAGGGCATGGGGGCACTTTTTTGTCTATTTGCAAAGTCTTAACACTCTCTTGCTTGTCCTTTGCGCACTTTTAATTTTTGACTATGTATAATAGTCCCTGCTAGAATGATTTGGAGGTATCCCACATGAAAGAAAGGCTCAAGGATTATCTGGAACACGGCGAGGAAGTGCTTTGGAGCGGAAAACCTGAAAACTTTGACACGGCAGACAAGACCCACAAAAGCTACTATACCCGCCGCAGCATAATAGTTGCCATTATATCTGTGGCTATTATTGTCGCATACTTATACACCGCCATCAGCACCGGCGCAGGCATCAAGTATGGCGTTGTGGTTGTGCTCGTGGCCGTGGCCATTTACGCTCTCGTCTCTCCGGTATTGGATATCAAGAAGATGCGTAAATGCGAGTATGTCCTCACCAATGAGAAAATCCTCCTGGTCACCCCCAGTGACGTGCGCAGTGTGAAGCTCTCCAGCATTCCCACCGCCAAGGTTTTCACCGATGAAGACGGACATAAGTCCCTGCTCTGTGGCCCTGACGCCGAGTCTCTCCCGGCCTTCAAACTTCGTATCGCCACTCTCACCGGCGCTATTATGAACCAGGACACAAATATGTGCGACCGCTTTGTGCTTTACGCCGTAAACGATATGGACGGTTTGAAAAAGGCCGCCGCCGGTTATCTCACTATTACCTGATGTGTATTGCATAAAACAGCATTATGATTTAAAATATCCTCCGATAATACAACTCGGAGGATATTTTTATGCTTTCTTTTCTCTCTGACTATACTGAGGGTGCCCACCCCAAAGTTCTTGAACGCCTGGCGGAGCTGAATATGGTCTCCCTGCCCGGCTACGGCGACGATCCCTGCACAGATGCCGCCAAGGCAAAAATCTGCGCCGCCTGCGGCCGGGATGATTTGCAGATACAGTTTCTCGTGGGCGGTACACAGACCAACCAGGTTGCTATCGACTCCATGCTGCAAAGCTATGAGGGCGTCATCTCCGCCGACACCGGCCATATAAACGTCCACGAGGCCGGGGCCATTGAATACTCCGGCCACCGGGTGCTGTCCATCCCCCACGTCCAGGGGAAGATAATGGCGGCGGACCTGGAGAAATATATGGAGGCCTTTGTGAACGACGAGGTGCGGGAGCACCTGGTGCAGCCGGGCCTGGTGTACATCTCCCACCCCACGGAGTTCGGCACCCTTTACACCAGGGCGGAGCTCTCCGCACTGTCGGATTGCTGCCACAAATACGGTCTGAGCCTGTACATGGACGGGGCAAGGCTGGGCTACGGCCTCATGAGCCCGGAGACCGACGTGACCCTGGCCGACGTGGTGGAACTCACGGATCTGTTCTACATCGGCGGCACCAAGGTGGGGGCCCTCTGCGGCGAGGCCCTGGTCTTTACCAAGCACAACATGTCCAAGCACTTTCTCACCAGCGTCAAGCAGCACGGAGCTCTCCTGGCCAAGATGCGCGTGGTCAGCCAGCAGTTCGACGCCCTGTTTACCGACGGCCTCTATTTCGAGATAAGCCGCCACGCCATAGATCTGGCCATGAAGATAAAGCATGCCTGCCTGGACAAGGGCTATGAGCTGCTGATGGATTCCCCCACCAACCAGCAGTTCCCCATCCTCAGCCGTGAGCAGATGGAAAAACTCCGGGAAAAGGTGCAGTTCAACCTCTGGCAGTGGATGGAGGACGGCCGTGTGGCCATACGTCTGGCCACCAGCTGGGCCACAAAGGAAGAGGATGTGGAGGAGCTCATCTCCCTGTTGTGAGGCGCTCCCGGCTTTAAGTCAAGTTCATATCCCCTTTGAAATGTCCCGGGCCGAAAAAGTCCGGGACATTTTTATTTGACATATTGTAATATATACTTGACATTATATCTGTTATGTGCTACATTACTTTCAGAGGTGATGAGATGTCAAAGAACCTGAAGCTGAAAGCGGCAAGGGCGGAGCGGGACATGACCCAAAAGGCCCTGGCCGATGCCGCCGGGGTCTCCCGGCAGACAATAAACGCCATTGAGCAGGGGGAGTATAACCCCACAATAAAGCTGTGCCTGACCATATGCCGGGTGCTGGGCAAGACTTTGGACGAACTATTCTGGGAGGACGAGGAAGATGAAACTCTTTAAAAAAGGCAAAAGCCAACTGGACGAAATGCAGGAGCAGAATCTGCGGAAGCTGGAGAGCTGGGGCTTCTGGCTCACCTGGGGCGCCCTGCTGCTGAGCATAATGATACAGATGCTGATATATAAAGAGGAGGCCGGAAAGTATCTCAAGGGGGAGTGGATAGTCTTTATGGCCTCCAATCTTTACATGGTGATTGGCTGCGTACGCCTGGGCATCTGGAGCCGCCGGGGTATCCCCAGCTTCAAGAGCATCCTGCTTATCAGCCTGTTGGCGGGCCTGGTCACCGGCATATTCGTGGCGGTGTACAACTACCTCAGCTACGGGGATGTGTTCACCGCATTGATAACCGTGGCAATTGCCGGCCTGACCACCTTTGTCCTGTGCCTGCTGGCCCTGTCTCTCTCCCTGTCCGCCTACAAAAAGCGGCGGCAGGAGCTGGACAGCAAGGGTGACGAGCAGTGACCGCCGCTCTCTATGAGTCCCCCCTGGGGACCTATGTAATGGCGGAAGAGGACGGAGCCCTTGTGGGGCTCTGGCTCATAGGGCAGAAATATTTTCCCAAGGAGCTGCCGCTGCCGGGCCCGGGGGAGGGAGATATATTTGCCCTGACCCGCCGCTGGCTGGACCGTTACTTTGCCTGGGAAAGACCGGAGCCGGGGGAGCTGAAGCTCGCTCCTAAGGGCAGTGACTTTGCCCGAGAGGTCTGGGAGCTGCTGCTGGAAATTCCCTATGGAGAGACGGTGACCTACGGACAGCTGGCAAGGGAGCTGGCAAAGCGCCGGGGACTGGAGCACATGTCCGCCCAGGCGGTAGGCGGCGCTGTGGGCCATAACCCCATCAGCATAATCATACCTTGTCACCGGGTGCTGGGGGCCAAGGGACAGCTCACCGGCTATGCCGGGGGCCTGGATATAAAGCGCCGCCTGCTGGAGCTGGAGGGCGCAAATGTAAATAGTCAGGACCACCCTTAAAACGGGTGGTCCTGACTTATGTATTCAGCGTATTCAGCCGGAGAAAGTCTGGCACAGATGGCGCAGGCAGCAGTTGCCGCAGTCCGGCTTCCGGGCATCGCACACCGCCCGGCCATGGAGGACTATGCAGTGACAGAAGGCGGAGGAGTGCTCGGGAGGCAGTATCTTCCTGAGCTCCATCTCTATCTTCACCGGGTCCTTCAGATTATCCACCAATCCCAGGCGGTTGGACGCCCGGAGATACGGATGCAGTGGGTATCCACCACCGTGGAGCCGGGTATCTTGAACACGTCCCCCAGAATGAGGTTGGCAGTCTTTCTCCCCACGCCGGGCAGAGCCGTCAGCTCTTCCATAGTGGAGGGGACTTTGCCGCCATGCTTTTCCAGCAGCACATTGGCGCAGGCCACTATGTCCCGGGCCTTGGCCCGGAAGAAGCCGCAGGAGTGGACATACTGTTCCACCTCCGCCACGTCCGCCTGGGCAAAGGCCTCCAGGGTGGGAAAGCGTTCAAACAGGGCGGGGGTTATCTGGTTCACCCGCTCATCGGTACACTGGGCGGCCAGGCGCACGGAGAAGAGCAGCTCATAGTCCTTGCGCCAGTCCAGGGTGCAGTCCGCCTCCGGGTACTCCGCCAGCAGCAGACGGACTATCTCGTTTACCTGTTCTTGTGTCCTCATATTTCCCCCACAGTTCTCAGCGGCTGAGCTGGATGGAACCGCCGCACTCGATGACAGGCAGCTCCTCGCCGCTGTAGGTGCCGCCGAAGTGGTACTCCACAGCCACGGTATAGCTGTTGCTCTGGCCCTGGGCCAGGTTAAGAGTGTGGGTGGTTGTGCCCAGAACGGTGCTGAGCTTTTCATTGCCGTCATAATCCACGGCGGGGGTGTTGCTGCTGGCATACTGATCGCCTACACTGACATTCAGAGCCCCATAGCTCTCGGCAATATGCAGGGCATAGGAGTCCAGAATGACCTCCACCTTGACCTGAACCCGCTCACTGTCCAGCACGGTGGCAGTCCAATTTGCCCGGATGTTTATAGGCAGTCCGGTCTCGGAGCTGAAGCTTCCGCTGCCCAGGCTCTGCCCGACAGGGGCCAGAGTGGCGGTAGGCACGGGAGTGGGAGTTGGCGTAGGGGCCACAGTCGGTGCCACGGTGGGCGCCACTGTGGGCGCCACAGTAGGTGCAGTAGTGGGTACGGCGGTGGGGGATGTGGTAACCTCGGTATCCGGCGTGGAACTGGGATTTACCAGGAAGGGATCATTGGTTGTCTCCGGTTCCTCCTGTTTCATATTGGACATGCCGATAAGAGCGTTGCAGCCGATGGCCACGGCCAGGACAAAGACGACTATAAACAAAACGGCTTTTATCTTTCCTCTTGCCATTTTTCATTCTCCTTTTCAGAAAATATGTAAACTGATTATACTGCATACTTTGACGCTTGTCCACAAGGCAAAGTTCCCCCGGAGAAAATTTCATCATTCCTTAATAACTATACCTTTTACAAAAAGCGAGCCCAGTGCTATAATGATTTTTATAATGGAATCAGAATCGGCATTTATCCCGTAGACCGGGGCTGCCGTGGGAATAGCCTGTTTTTGAAGAGAAGGAGCAGCGATGTACAAACCCCTTGCAGATGAGATACGGCCCGACAGCCTGGAGGACGTGGTGGGCCAGCGCCACATCCTTGGCGAAGACGGGATGCTTCGGCGCATCGTGGACAGCGGCCAGATACCCAACATGATATTCTACGGCCCCTCCGGCACCGGAAAGACCACCGTGGCCCGGATAATCGCCCAGCGCACCAACCGCTCTCTGCGCAAGCTCAACGCCACCACCGCCGGCATTGCCGACATCAAAAAGATAATCGACGAGCTGGACACCTTCCTCACCCCCGGCGGTGTGCTGCTGTATCTGGATGAGATACAGTATTTCAACAAAAAACAGCAGCAATCCCTGCTGGAATTCATAGAGGACGGGCGCATAACCCTCATCGCCTCCACCACGGAAAACCCCTATTTCTGCGTCTTCAACGCCATACTCAGCCGCTCCACCGTCTTTGAGTTCAAGGCCGTCAGCCCCCAGGACATCGCCAAGGCGGTACAGCGGGCAGTAGACATCATGAACTCCCGCCGGGACCGGCCCCTGAGCCTGGGCGAGGGGGTAATGGAGCGGATAAGCACAGCCTGCGGCGGGGACGTGCGCAAGGCCATAAACTCCGTGGAGCTGCTCTTTTCCGCCGCAGGAGGCAGGCAGGAGATAAGTCTGGAGGATGCCGCCGCTATCTCCCAGCGCAGCGCCATGCGCTACGACCGGGAGGGGGACGAGCATTTCGACATCCTCTCCGCCCTGATGAAATCCCTCCGGGGTTCCGACCCCGACGCCGCCATGCACTATCTGGCAAGGCTGCTGGAGGTTGGGGATCTGATAGGCGCCTGCCGCCGCATACTCTGCTCTGCCAGCGAGGACATCGGCCTGGCCTATCCCCAGGCGGTGCCCATAGTGAAAGCTTGCGTGGACTCGGCCATGCAGCTGGGCCTGCCGGAGGCAAGACTGCCCCTGGCGGAGGCCTGCCTGCTTCTGGCCACCGCACCCAAGTCCAACACTGCCTGTCTGGCAATAGACGCTGCACTGGCGGACGTAAGGGCCGGGCGCACCGGTGCCATACCCAGGGAGCTGCAGAACGTCCACGCCGACGGTACAGGCTTTGAACGGGAGCAGGGCTACAAGTACCCCCACAACTTTCCCCACCGCTGGGTGAAGCAGCAGTACCTGCCCGACGAGCTGAAAAACGCCCGCTACTACGAGTACGGCGACAACAAGACCGAGCAGGCCGCCCGCCGCTACTGGGAGGAGATCAAGAAATAATGGATATTCAGGTCGGCGACACCCTTACCATGAAAAAGCCCCACCCCTGCGGAAGCCGGGACTGGCTCGTGCTCCGGATAGGGGCGGACTTTAAGCTCCGCTGCTGCGGCTGCGGCCACGAGGTCATGGGCCCCAGAAGCAAGTTTGAAAAGAACGTGAGGCAGATAAGCCGGTGAACTGGGTCTACATCCTCCGCTGCGGCGACGGCAGCCTTTACACCGGCTGGACCAATAATCTTGAGCGCCGGCTGGCCGCCCACAGCGCCGGCAAAGGCGGGAAATATACCCGCTCCCATCTGCCGGTAGAGCTGGTTTATTATGAGACTCTGCCCGGACCTCACGAGGCCATGAGCCGGGAACAGCATATAAAAGTCCTTAGCCGCCGGGAAAAACTGGCGCTTATCTTTGAAAAGGATACACAGACAAATGAGACGAACTGAGCTGGACCTGTGCCGCATTGCGGCCTGTCTTATGGTCCTGTTTATACATACCAGCGCGGAGCTGTACCACATCTGCCCCATAGATTCCGGAGCTTTTGTCTCTCTCAGCTTCATAAGCACAATGATGCGGGGGAGCGTGCCGGTGTTCTTCATGCTCACCGGGGCACTGTTCCTCTCCAGAGAAAAGCTGGAGCTGAAAAGCTTTCTTATGAGGCACCCTCTGCGGTTGCTGCTTCTCTTCTGCTTCTGGTCCTTGGCCTACGCCCTGCTGAGCCGTCTGGCCTCCGGAAGCTTTGGCAGCCTTTACGACTTTATTTATTCCTTTGTTCAGGGCCACTATCACCTGTGGTTCCTCACGGCCATGGTGCTGTGCTGCCTGTTTCTGCCGGTGGCCCACGCCGCCATCCATGGCGGGAAGCTGCCGGTGGGCTATTTGCTGTTTCTCTTTTTCGGCGTGTCCATACTCTTTGCAAACTTCAACCTCACCCCGGACACCGCTCCCATACTCTACCGCATAACACTGAACTTCTCCTTTGACTATTTGCCTTATCTGGGCTACGCCGTCTGGGGCTACTGGCTCAGCGGCAAAGACTTTAAGAAAGGCTGGCTCATCATTGCACCGGCGGTATTCCTGCTGGTGACAGCCATCACCACCTGGGGCAACATCTGGTACTCCAACTATAAGCAGGTGGCCGACGGCTGGCTCTTCAGCTATTTCTCTCTGCCCAGCCTCATCCAGGCCACCATGATATTCTGTTTCTTCCAGGCCCTGAAGGGCCGGCAGTTCCGGCATCCCAAAGCCTGGGCCGCCCTGGCCGACGCCACCCTGGGTATATACCTGCTCCACCCCATGCTGATAAACATTCTCCAGCTTCTGGGGTTCAACATGAGCCTGGACAGGCCGGTACTCAGCGTGCTTGGTTTCACGGCGGCGCTGGCTTTGGTATGCGCTCTCCTGGCTCTGGCTGGGAAAAAGATTCCCCTCATACGGAAACTATTATAGACTTTCGCCGTCTTATTTTGAGTAGTATATTAGCAAATAAATAATATTTACATATAGACCCCGGTGCCTCCTCTTGCGAAAACGCCGGGCTGTGAGGACAAGAGATATGAAAAGAGTTCTTCAAATCATTATACTGGCTCTGCTGTGCCTGACACTGGTCTTTATTTCCAAGGCCCGGCTGGATCTGGCCCTGACCATAGTACCCGAAAACTCCGCATCAGCCGAAAACGGCGGGGATACCGTGGAGGTTCTGGCGCCGGAGAGTTCCCCCTCACCCACGCCGGAACCCACCCCCTCGCCGGAGCCGGAGTATTTTACCATCTCCTGCATAGGAGATATGACTCTCACCACTAACCAGTATTTCTCTGAGGAGAGTTCGGTACACTACGCCTCCAAAATGAACGGGGATTACAGCTACCCCTTTGCCAACACCGTCCAGTATTTCTCCGACGATGAGATAACCCTGGGCAACCTGGAATGCAGCTTCTCCGATAAGAAACTGCAAAATTCCATGTATGCCCAATTCTATTTCCTCTGTCCCGCCGAGTGGATACAGATACTCCCTCAGGGTGGGGTGGACTTCGTCACCATAGCCAACAACCACACTATGGATTTTAACGACGCCGGGTTGGAGGATACCAAGGCCGCCCTGGACAGCATAGGCATGGCCTACGGCGAGAACGAGCAGGCCCAGATAATCACCACTCCCAGCGGCATAAAAATGGGCATCTACACCGCCGGGGACGGCGACTCCATCGGCACCAGCAGCACCAGTATTCCCAGCGAGGAAAAGGCGCTGGCCGCCATTGAAGACTTCAAGGCCCAGGGGGCGGACTACATTGTGTGTATGTTCCATTGGGGCAGCGAGCTTAAATACCGGCCTACCGACGCCCAGGTGGAGCTGGCCCATGCCTGCATAGACGCCGGGGCAGACCTGATCTATGGAAGCCATTCCCACTGCCTTCAGCCCATGGAGAGATATGGCGACGGCATCATCCTCTATTCCATGGGCAACTGGAGCTTTGGCGGCAGTACCAAGCCCACCGACCCGGACACAGCCATCTTCCAACTGAAGATACGCCGTGACGGCGATGGCAGCATCCACAACGACAGCTACGAGATCATTCCCTGCTGCGTGTCCAGCGATCTGGAGGGAGCGGCCAACAACGTTGATAACTACAACGACTACAAACCCACTCCCTACGAGCCCGGCACCGAGGCCTATGACAGGGCCATGAGCAAGATTTTGGGCACCTATGAGGGAGACGACATGGTGCGGGATTATTCCGACATCTATGCCAGCTACTCCTGAGGAGGCTGATTTATGAGTAATATAAGCTTTCGCCCGGCGCTGCCGGAGGATTGCCCCCTGATACTCTCCTTTATAAAAGCCCTGGCGGAATACGAAAAGCTGTCCGACCAGGTAGTTGCCACGGAGGAACTGCTGAAGGAGTGGATATTTGAGAAAGGAAAAGCTGAGGTCATCTTCCCGGTAGTGGGCGGGGAAGAAGTGGGCTTCGCCCTCTTTTTCCACAACTTCTCTACCTTCCTTGGCAGAGCCGGAATATATCTGGAGGATCTGTTCATAAAACCGGAGCACCGGGGCAAAGGCTACGGCAAGGCCACCTTGCAGCAGCTGGGGCATATCGCCCTGGAACGCCGCTGCGGGCGGCTGGAATGGGCCTGCCTGGACTGGAACAGACCCAGCATAGACTTTTACCTGTCTCTGGGCGCCAAGCCCATGGATGAGTGGACGGTCTACCGGCTCACGGGGGACAGTCTCAAGGGTTTGGAAAACAAGTAAAATAATGCAAAAAGAGCGAGCCTTTTTGCTCGCTCTTTTCATGCCTTTAGTTTAGATTTTTTATCATTCCAGCACTATACTGCCTTTGCTTGTCCGCTCTTCTCCGCTGCCGGTGAAAATCTCCAGTCTCTCCCCAGAGGAGGCGTCGGAGCAGGCGATAAAGGCGGTCTTTACCTCCCAGGCGCTCTGGACGGCCAGGCTCTCTCCTCCCTCTCTGCGTAGTTCCAGAGTCTCCCCCGCCGCCAGCTTCAGGCTTCCTGCATAGCAGGGGATGGAGGCTTCCACCGCGGCCTTCAAATCCTTGTCCTTGCCCAGAGCCAGAAGGCTGCCGCCGCTGATGCTCAGCTTTCCGCCGGAAGCGTCTATGGCGTCGTTGCCGGAGCTTATAAACACGCTGCCGCCGCTGATGTTAACTGAGCCTCCCAGCTCCTTGTCGGCATTCAGCCCGTCCCTTTGGGAGACGATATTCACCTCACCGCCGGAGATATTTATATACTTTATGGAGCTGATGCCCTGATCCTGGGAGCTGATGTTCAGGGTGCCACCGGTGATATTCACCGAGCCTTTGCCTTCTTTCTCGGCGTCATCGGTCTTGAGGCCGTCGTTGCCGCAGGAGATGCTCACTTCTCCCCCTTTTATATCTACTGACTCGTTGCCCTTTATACCGTGGTTCGCGGCGCTGATTTTCAGCACACCGCCGTTGATATCCACATCGTTCTTGCAGCCTATGCCGTTATTGATGTTCCCCTCTATCGCCAGAGTGCCCGGGCCCATAAACTCCAGATCGTCCTCACCGTATACGGCAGCTCCGCTGGCCTGGGTCAAAAGTTGATTGTCCGTTCTGAGAGTACCGGAGCTGAGGCTGCTGGGGGCGGAATCCATAACGTATATTCTGGTTTTCTCCGCCCGCTCCACATATATCGCGGCGTCATTTTCACAGTGGATGCTGACAGCATCCAGTATAAGGTTCACATCCTGCTTTGTCTCGCCGGTATCCACCAGGATCTGCCCGTTTTCCAGGTTGCCCCGGATAAGGTAACTGCCCCCGGTGCTTATTGTGATTTTGCCGTTTTCAAAGGAGGCTCCGGGGCCGTCTATCTCCGCTGCTCCATTATCCAGGCTCACGGTGGTAGCCGTACCGGCCAGACGTTCCAGTTCAGAGAGTTCCTCCACAGTGTTGCCGTTTCCGCTGCACCCTGCGAGGCCCAGGCAGAGGCACAGCAGCAGAACTATGGCAGATGTTTTTTTCATATCATCTCCACCTCTTTTTCCCGGCCGCAGATAACGGTGAGATTGCCGTTACGGCAGCGTATCTCGTCCAGGAAGGCCTTGCTTATCCCTGCATCCTTCAGGCGCACCTCATAGCACAGCTCATAGAGGGTGCCCATGTTGGTGGTCTTCACCCTCACCAGCTCATGGCTCAGGGTGTATTTTTCAAAGAGGTCATCAAATAGCTCCTCGTAATCCAGATTCTCCGGGATAGTGATTTTCAGCTGACGGACTGCCCGGCTGCCCTCCCCAAAGCGGAACTTGCCCAGGATGAGCACCGTTGCGCCCATAATCACGAAGAACAGAACCGCCAGGCCTACATAGCCCATGCCGCAGGCCAGGCCCAGGGACACGGACATGAACAGACCCGTTATCTCCCTGGCCGTGCCGGGGACACTGCGAAAGCGCACCAGGGCAAAGGTGCCCGCCACAGCAAGCCCGGCTCCCACGTTGCCGTTTACCAGCATGATGACCACCGTCACCACCGGAGGCAGCAGGGCCAGGGATATGGTTAGGGACCCGGTATGGAAGCTGTAGGCCGTAAACACCAGGGCTGTCAGCAGTCCCAGAGCCAGAGCCGCCAGCACGCAAATGAGGAAGCTGGGGAGGGTGACCACACCATTTATAACACTGTCCGTTATCAGTTGGTTAAGCAATTACCATCACTCCGTCAAAGTATTTTTCTATCAGTTCGTTTTTGTAGCACTGGCCGTATTTGGAAAAGCTGCGGGGGAATATCTCCAGTCGGCTCAGGAGCTCCGCAAGCCACAGAGGGGCAGACTCCGGCATCTTTATCTCCAGCAGCACCTGACCGTCCTCCAATAGCTCCTGTCCATGGTCCCCGTCGGTAAGGCGCAGCTGGGTATCACGCCAGCGGATGGAGCTGTCAAAGGTTAGGCGCAGTCCCGGCTCCTCTCTGCCCACATAGGCCTTGCGGTCACAGGCGATGAGCACCTTTGGCTGCACCGGGTTGGTCTTTAAAAACCAGTCTATCTCCCGGCTTATCTGATCGTTTGTGGGGGAGGCTCTGCGCCCGGCCAGATATTCCTCCGCCTGACGTTCGGTCATGCGCACCCGGCGCTTGTAAACTATGCCCTTGTATTTCTTCTTCAACTCCACAAAGACCTCGCCTTCGTCCCCGGGCACATTGTAGCTGCGCAGGCGCAGCTTCTCCTTGTAAACCGGCTGCTCGATGGAGCTGCGTATCAGGCGGAAGTCATCCCAGTCGTAATACAGGCTCAGCACCGTGCTCTGGAAAAATTCGTCGGGCATGAGCCGGGGCTCCAACTGAGGCCACAGCTCTCCGTATTTCTCCCTGGACAGCAGATATTTCTTTTCATAGCGTTTGAAGCTGAGCTGTGTTTCCTTCATTGCTCCGTCTCTATCTCTCCGAAATAATATTCCCTCTCCTCCGGGCTCAGGTCAAAAAGCTCACAGAGATTGTCTACATTCAGCTGCTGCCAGTTGTAGTCGATAAGCACGGCCTTCAGCTGGTCCACCGCCCATTCCCAGTCCTCTACCGTGCGGTCAAAGCGGGCATAATCCCGCTCCACCTCCGGCGCAACAATGGCGCAGAGCCGGTCGATCTCCGCCATCACGTTCTCTACCGTAAGCACGCTGCTCATGAGCTCCGCCGCCCGGCTGAGGAAGCGGTCCTTGAATTCGGCATTGTCCATCAGGGGCACCATGAAGGTGGCAAACTGGCGTGTCTGCTGGGCATACTCGCTCATTACGTTCATGAACACACTGGCAGGAGTGGAAAAGGTGGCATCCAGGTCGTAGAACATCAGCCGCCATTTACCGTCATTTTCACTGGAACGGCAGTAGCGCACATTGCCTGATGTCAGGTCGGTATTGGCGCAGTAGCCCTCCAGGATCAGCCAGTCTATGACGCTATCTATATCGAACATGTCGCAGAAGTGCCGGTAGTTTTCCTCCAGGCTCATGTCGTTGAAGCGGCAGAACTCCACCACTTCGTTATAAAAATCCGAGCCCTGGGAGACATTGGCCTCCAGCACCTCCACACTGTCTCGGCTCACCCCGGCTATGCCCGCATAGAGCTGCTCATTGGCCTTCTCCTTCAGGGAGTAGATGCCGGAGTATTCCCCGTTGATGTACAGTATGCAGTAGATACTGCGCTGGTTTATCACATTGTCGGTGGCTTGGGCGCAGAGCTCCTGGCTCAGTTCATTCCGGATGATGGATATGGGGAAGTCCTGGCCCGAGCGCAGCAGGAGATTGGTGAACTCCGTCACCCCTCCGCCGTAGACATCGTAGTTCAGGCTGCTCTGGCCGTAGGCTCCCCGGAAGCGCACGGACATGTTTTTCTTCGGCAGCACCAGGCTGGTCTCCCCGTGCATGGATACGCCGCAGCCTATGGTAAAGCTGCCGTCCTCCTCGTAAAGAGACAGACTTCCGGGCAGCTCCACGCCCTTCTGCTTGGCGTTATACATGGTGTCAAACTCTGCGGGGCTGTCCGTAAGCAGGCTCAGCACCGGCAGACTGTGATTTTCATTAATTATAAAGCTGAGGCTGAGGGCACGGCTTGGCAGGGCCCCGTCCTCAAAGTTAACGGCTCTTATCACCGTGGTGCTGTCTATGTATATAGGCTCAGTATACTGGGGGCTGCCCGCCGTGGGGGCCGAGCCGTCCAGAGTATAGCGTATGGTGCCGGAGGCGCTGAGCTCCACATACATGCCGTCAATATCGTTATAGACCCCGTCTTCTGTAAGGCTCTCCGGCTTTGGTGCCACCCGGCGCTCCCCGCCGGAGTTCTCTCC
>ENA-ORTU01001851-ORTU01001851.1-human-gut-metagenome-genome-assembly--contig:-NODE-1851-length-20511-cov-2.938209_pt1 | contig 20511 bp, 15 predicted proteins | sample MGYA00241910_ERZ509184 | MGnify/ENA primary metagenome ERZ509184 (study PRJEB26280, sample SAMEA2338847) | human gut metagenome | biome: human gut; feature: human-associated habitat; material: faeces... | reverse complement strand
GGCGGCAGTCTCAGTCAGGGGGAGCGCCAGCTGCTGGCCATTGCACGGGCCGCCGTGTCCGATCCTCCGGTGCTGATTCTGGACGAGGCCACCTCCTCCATCGATACCCGCACGGAGAAGCTCATCGAGCAGGGCATGGATTCCCTGATGGAGGGCCGCACGGTGTTCGTCATTGCCCACCGCCTGTCCACCGTTCGCAACGCACAGGCCATTCTGGTGCTGGAGCAGGGGCAGATCATCGAGCGGGGCAACCACGAGACACTGCTGGCCCAGAAGGGCAAGTACTATCAGCTGTATACCGGCCAGTCCGAGCTCAGTTGATGGGGCAGTGAACCTACAGATTCTCATAACAAAGGAGGCCGGACTCTGTCCGGCCTCCTTTGTTATGGGCTCCATATATGTGTATTCGTCCATGCCCCTCTGTCACTCCGCCCAATGACAGGCCCGGCTGACGGCCTTTTTCCACAGACGGTACTCATCGTCGCAGTCTGCCTGGGGCCGCTGGGGCAGGAACACCCGCTGGCTGCGCCGCAGGGCCGCCAGCTCCTCCGTATCCCGCCACAGGCCGCAGGCCAATCCCGCCAGCGATGCTGCGCCGAAGGCAGTGGTCTCCACCATGGCGGGGCGGTCCACCGGGATCCGCAGCAGGTCTGCCTGCATCTGCATGAGGATGTCCGACACGCTGGCGCCGCCGTCGGCCCGCAGGGCCGTGATGTCGCACCCGGCATCCTGCCGCATGGCCAGCATCAGATCCGTCACCTGATAGGCGATGCACTCCAGCACCGCACGGGCGATATGGGCCCGGCCCGTGCCACGGGTGATGCCCAGAATGGCCCCACGGGCGTACATATCCCAATAGGGCGCCCCCATCCCGGTGAAGGCCGGAACCACCACCACGCCGCCGGAGCTTTCCACGGATTCCGCCAGCCGGTCGCACTCCGGGGCGGAGTCCACCAGCCGCAGCTCGTCCCGCAGCCACTGGATGGTGCTGCCGCCGTTAAAGACGCTGCCCTCCAGTGCATAGGTGGTCCTGCCCCCTACGCTCCACGCCACAGAGCTTACCAGTCCCGCCCGGCTGCGGACCGGCTCCGCCCCCACGTTCATCAGGGTAAAGCAGCCGGTGCCGTAGGTATTCTTGGCCTCGCCGGGATGGAAGCAGGCCTGCCCGAAGAGGGCCGCCTGCTGATCGCCGGCGGCAGCGCACACCGGCACACCTGCCAGCGTCTCCAAGCCGGGAATCCCCGGCTGCACCGTGCCGTAAACAGCGCTGTTCTCCACCGGCCGGGGCAGCATACAGGCGGGGATCTGCAGCAGGCGACACAGCTCCTCATCCCAGCACAGCCGGTGGATATCAAAGAGCATGGTGCGGGAGGCGTTGGAATAGTCGGTGACGTGCTGCCCCGTCAGCTTCCAGATGAGCCACGTCTCCACCGTGCCGAACAGCAGCTCCCCCCGTTCCGCCCGCTGCCGCGCGCCGGGAACGTTATCCAGGATCCAGCGAATCTTGGTACCGGAGAAATAGGCGTCGATGAGCAGTCCCGTGGTGGAGACGATGCGCTCCTCCAGTCCCTGCCGTTTCAGTTCCTCGCACAGCTCCGCCGTCCGGCGGCACTGCCAGACGATGGCGTTATACACCGGCTGGCCGGTGGCCTTGTCCCAAACGATGGTGGTCTCCCGCTGGTTGGTGACGCCGATGCCGGCGATGCTGCCCTCCGGCAGCCCCCGGATGGCCTCCGCCGCCGCCAGACGCTCCGTGTCCCAGATGGTCATGGGGTCGTGCTCCACCCAGCCTGCCTGCGGATAGATCTGGGGAAAGGGATGCTGGGCCTTGGCGGCGATCTGCCCCGCCCGGTCAAATACGATGGCACGGGAGCTGGTAGTCCCCTGATCCAGTGCCAGAATATACGATGCCATAGCCGTCTCCTCTTTTCTTTTTGGTGAGTTTGTGATATACTGTCCATAGAATGATTCTTATTTTACCATAGGAAGGATGAAATTTCCATGACAAATCTCACCGAGTTCACCTTTCTCTCCAGCGACGGCAAGACTCAGCTCCACGCCATGCAGTGGCTGCCGGAGGGAACGCCTCGTGCCGTGCTGCAAATTTCCCACGGTGTAGCAGAGCATATCGGCCGCTACGACGGCTTTGCCCGCTATCTCAATGAGCAGGGGATCGCCGTGGTGGGCCACGACCATCTGGGCCACGGCGGCTCTCTGCCGGAGGGCGGCACCCCCGTCTACTTTGGCGACGGCACCCCGTGGGAGACGGTGGTGGCGGACATCCAGCTGCTGCACGAGCAGCTGCGGCGGGAGTTTTCCGGTGTGCCGCTGTGCCTCATGGGCCACAGCATGGGCTCCTTTCTGGCCCGCAGCTACCTGATCCGCTATCCCGGCACCCTGCGGGCCGCCATTATCATGGGTACCGGCTGGCAGCCTCAGGCCAAGCTGGCCGGAGGCCGTGCCGTGGCGGAGGTGGTCTGCGCCGCACAGGGACCCTCCTCTGCCAGCAAGCTGGTGAACGATCTGGCCTTCGGCGGCTACAACAAGGCCTTTGCTCCCAACCGCACCGGCTATGACTGGCTGTCGGCGGACTCTGAGAACGTGGATCGCTACATTGCCGACCCCCTCTGCGGCGCCGATGCCACGGTGGGGCTGTTCCGCCAGATGCTCCACGGCATCGCCTTCAACCAGAACCCCAAGAATCTGACCCGCATGGACAGCAGCCTGCCGGTGCTGCTGATCTCCGGCGACCGGGACCCGGTGGGCGATATGGGTAAGGGCGTCCGCCGCACCGCCGCCGCCTTCCGCAAGGCGGGCCTGTCGGATGTGACTGTGAAGCTGTATCCCGGTCTGAGACACGAGATCCTCAATGAAGGCCCCATGCGCCAGACGGTCTATGAGGACATCTGGCACTGGCTGGAGCCGCATCTGCCGACCCGTTAAAATCTCGCTAATTGAAATACGATTCACCCGCAAGAGGGCAGCCTGCAGCTGTCCTCTTTTCTTTTGGGAAAATACTGACTCCGTTTTGTCATTTCTGTCATTCGGTCAGTCAAAAAGTACCAGTTTTCAACATTTTTCTCATACTTTTCTCATATCAGACTAATATGTCATTTTATAGAGAATTTGTGAGAACTTTTTGAATAAATAACGAAAAATCGCTTGACTTTGCCGTGGAATTGGGGTATATTATAGCCCTCAAACGTACAGGATCCGACATTGTCGAATGCGTCGACGCAGGCTGTGCATTTTATTCCTGTCCGTACATGACGGGCTTTCGACCGGGAGGTGAGTGAAATGGCCTATATGCGCTTGGGCGATCTGCTGGTGGCGTCCGGGACCATCACAGCGCAGCAGCTGGAGCGTGCCCTGGCACTCCAGAAGGAGACAAAGCAGCGGCTGGGCGATGTGCTGATCCAGAACGGCTTCATCACGGAGGCACAGCTCATTGACGCTCTGCGTGTGCAGCTGGGCGTGGACTTTGTGGACCTGACGGCCATTTCCATCCCCGTGGAGCTGGCCCAGTATGTCCCCCGGAACATCGCCAAGAAATACTGCGTGGTGCCGGTGAAGCTGGTACGCAACAGCCTGTATCTGGCCATGAGCGATCCTCTGGACTTCGTGGCTCAGGATGAGGTAAAGACCGCCTCCCGTAAGCGCATCATCCCCATGATCGCCACCCGCAAGGCCGTGGAGCAGGCCATCAGCCGCCTGTACGGCAACGAGGGTACGGCACGGGTCATCGAGGAGATGAAGCGAGAGGCCGGCAGCAGCAGCGATGTCATCCCCGCCCAGATGGCGCAGGACACGGCGGACCCGCAGGAGTCCGCCCCCACCATCCGCTTCGTCAACGCCCTCATCGAGCGGGCCTATACCGAGCGGGCCAGTGACATCCATCTGGAGCCGCAGGAGGGCGAGATGGTGGTGCGGATGCGTATCGACGGTCTGCTCCGCCGCATCCTGACAGTGCCTGCCGACCTGCAGAATACCGTGATCTCCCGCCTGAAAATCATGGGCGGTATGAATATTGCCGAGCATAAGATCCCGCAGGACGGCCACGCCATCCAGTCGGTGCGGGGCCACAGTCTGGACCTGCGTATCTCCTCCATGCCCACGGTGTATGGCGAGAAGATGGTGCTGCGTCTGCTGGACAAGTCCGCTCAGGCCCTCAGCAAATCCCAGCTGGGACTGGAGGGACAGGATCTTGACAACTACAACGCTCTGCTGCGAAACACCAGCGGCGTCATTCTTCTGGTGGGTCCCACGGGCTCCGGTAAGTCCACCACCATGTGCAACATGATCCGGGATCTGTCCCGTGAGGAGATCAACATCGTCACGCTGGAGGACCCGGTGGAGTACCACATCCCCGGCGTCAGCCAGTGCCAGATCAACGAAAAGACCGGCATGACCTTCGCCAGCGGCCTGCGAGCCATCCTGCGTCAGGACCCGGACATTATCTCCGTGGGTGAGATCCGGGACGGCGAGACGGCCTCCATCGCCATGCGGGCCGCCATCACCGGTCATCTGGTGTTCTCCACTCTGCACACCAACGACGCCGTGTCCGCCGTATACCGGCTCAAGGACGTGGGCGTGGAGCCGTGGCTGGTGGCCAGCGCCCTGCGGGGCGTGGTGAGCCAGCGTCTGCTGCGGAAGGTCTGCCCCCACTGCAAGAAGGGCTATCAGCCCTCTGCCGATGAGCTGGCCCTGCTGGGGATGCCGGAGGACAGCCATGTCACCTTCTATAAGGGCGAGGGCTGTCCGGAGTGCCATCACTCCGGCTATACCGGTCGCCGGGCCGCCTTCGAGATCCTGATGCTCAGCGGCCGCCTGCGGCGGCTCATCAGCGAGGGCGCCAGCGAGGAACGGCTGGCGGAGGAGGCCCGCAAAAACGGCTTCCGCTCCATGAGGGAGAGCTGCCGCCGGCTGGTGCTGGAGGGTGTCACCTCCGCCGAGGAGGCCGCCCGCATCATCAACACCACAGTAGACGAGTAATTGCGTAAAACCCGGCACGGAAGGAGCGGAGACACGCCATGACCACATACCGTTACAAGGGCCAGACCAAGGACGGAACGGCTGTATCCGGCGTCATCCGGGCCTATGACGAGTTCGAGGCCGCCAGCCGCCTGCGGGAGACCGTAGCCGTTATCACCCGGCTGGAGGAGGTACGGGAGAAGAAGGAAAACATCTTCAACCGCCCCATCGGCCTGAAGATCAAGGAAAAGGAGCTGGCCCTGATCTGCTCCCAGTTCGCCATCATCCTCTCCGCAGGGATGTCCATTCAGCACTGTGTGGAGATGGTGGCGGCCCAGACCAGGAACCGCCACATTCGCCAGATGCTGGAGAAGGTGGCCGAGGAGGTGGGCGCAGGCTACTCCATGGCCCAGAGCTTTGAAAACAACGCCCCGTACCTCCCCAAGACCTTCATCGAGACGGTCCGGGCCGGAGAACAGTCCGGCACGCTGGAGGAGTGCTTCCAGCGGCTGCACCGATACTATGATAAATCCGCCAAGACCAAGGCCAAGGTGGTCAGCACCCTGACCTACCCCGCCATGGTCATTGTGGTGGCCATCGCCGTGTTTATTATCATCATCGCCGTGGCCGTCCCGGCCTTCAACGATGTCTTTGCCGAGATGGGCACCCAGCTGCCGGGCATCACCCGTGTGCTGCTGGCCATCAGTGACTTCTTCGTGGGCTGGTGGTGGCTGCTTCTGCTGATCGCCGCCGGGCTGGGCATCGCCTATATGGTGGCCCGCCGCTCTGTTCAGGGCCGGAAGGCCATCGCCGCATGGAGCCTCACCAAGGCCCCCCTCCACCGGCTCCACAGCCTCAGCGCCGCCGCACAGTTCGCCCACAGCATGGCCACCATGCTGACGGCCGGTCTGCCGGTCCCCAAGGCCTTGGATGTGACCGGCAACGTGATCAGCAACTACACCTTCGCACTGGCCGTGCAGGAGGTGAAGCAGAAGGTGGAGCGTGGCCGCACCATTTCCGAGAGCATGGGTCAGATCGAGTACTTCCCCAAAATGCTGACGGAGATGGTGGGTGTAGGCGAGCAGTCCGGCTCGCTGGAGGAGACGCTGGACGTCATCGGTGAATACTTTGACAACGAGGTGGAGGTCACCACCGCCCGCCTGCTGTCGGTGCTGGAGCCCATCATCACCATCGCTCTGGCGGTGATCGTGGTGGTGCTGCTGCTGGCGGTGTATCTGCCGCTGTTCACCCTCTACGGCGGAATGTAAGGCCGCCGCATCCAAATTCATATCCTATCCGTATAACAACCCTGTACGGATCAAGATAAAAACCGCAAAAAAATAATAGGAGATGTAGAACTATGTTGAAGAAACTGCAGAACAAGAAGGGCTTCACCCTGATGGAGATGCTGATCGTCGTCGCCATCATCGCTGTGCTGGTGGCCATCGCCATCCCCGTGTTCAACGGTGCCCTGACCAAGTCCAAGGAGGCCGCTGACGTGGCCAATGTCCGTGCTACCTATGCCGAGTGGCAGACCGCTATGCTCACTGAGAACACCAAGGCTCCCACCGACAAGGACGCCTTCCTGAAGGGACCTGATAATGGCACTGCTATCGTCCTGAACTATGGTGACGACAAGCTGGCTTACGATGCTGGTACCGGCATCATCACCTACAAAGCTTCTAAGCTGACCGACGAGAATGGTGCAAAGACCTTCACCTGGACTCTGGGTACGCCCGAGATCAACTGACATCCGCTTGTCACATTCACACGCAACAGTTCCCGCACCGGCCCGGCCGGGCCGGTGCGGGGCGACCCGTCTCTCATCGGGCGGGGATGGCCGTGGGTTGGCGTCCCTCCCCGCTCCGTGAGAGCAGTCCCATCTAAAGGAGAGCCTTCCCCATGCTGTATGCCGATCCCTTCCTAACTGTTTACTGCTGCCTGCTGGCCGCCCTGCTGGGTGCGTGCATGGGCAGCTTTCTGAACTGTGCAGCCTGGCGCATCGTCCATGGGGAGAGCGTGCTGCGTGGCCGGTCCCACTGCGACGCCTGCGGCCATGTGCTGGCGGTGCGGGATCTGATCCCGGTGGTCAGCTATCTGGCTGCCCACGGGCGCTGCCGCTACTGCGGGGCCAAGCTCTCCCGGCGTCACGTTCTGGCCGAGGCCGTCTCGGCGCTGGTGTTCGTGACGCTGCTGCTGCATTATGATATTTCGCTCCAAGCTCTTGAAGGCTGGTGTGTGGCCGGCATCCTGCTGGCCTGCTCCTTTGCGGATTTGGAGGGGTACATCATCCCCGACCGTTTTATAGCGGTCGGCGTTGTGCTATTTATCACCACTCTTTTCTTCGACCCCCAGCCGCTCCGGCGGGCGCTGGACGGTACCATCGGCGGTCTGGCGGTGGCGGGGGGCGTGCTGCTTCTGGTGCTGGGAATGGAGAAGCTGCTGGGCCGTGAGGCCATGGGCGGCGGCGACATCAAGCTCCTGTTTCTGACGGGGCTGTTTCTGGGCTGGAAGCGGAACCTTCTGTGTCTGGTGGCGGCCTGCGTCATCGGCATCGTGTGGGGGGTCCTGCAAAAAAAACGGGACGGCGGCGAGGCCATCCCGTGGGGCCCCAGCATCGCCCTTGGCGCTTGGCTGACGGCGCTGTGCGGCCAACAGATCATCGACTGGTATCTGGGGCTGCTGTAATTCTTGAAAGTGAGGACGAGCATTTTGGAAAAGATCGTTGGCTTTGACATCGGTGAGAGCAGCGTCAAGCTGGTATATTTCGCCGGTGCGGACCTGAAAAAGGCCGTCACGGCGGAGCTGCCGGACAACATGGTCTCCGGTTCGAGGATTTTGTCCATGGACGCCATGGCGGACTTTCTGCGCCAGACGGCCAAAAGTAACGGCATCCCCCTGACCCATGCGGCGCTGGTGCTGCCCTCCACGGAGGTGTTCACCCGTGAGCTGGTGATGCCCGCCATGACGGAGCAGCAGCTGCTGTATAACCTGCCCTATGAGTTCCGGGACTATCTGACGGAGGAGAAGAACAAGTACTTCTTCGACTATTCCATGCGGGAGGTGCTGCGGGACGAGTCCGGCCAGCCTACGGAGATGAATCTGCTGGCCTGCGCCACCCTGAAGAGCACCGTGGAGAGCTATCGGGCCATGCTGCGCCGGGCGGGCTTCCGCCTGCGGGTGCTGACCCCCAGCGAGTGCGCGTACAGCGCCGTGCTGCAGGCCTACTACCGCCGCACCCAGCAGGAGGGCCGTGACCTGTGCGTGGTAAATCTGGGCCACAGCGCCACCTTCCTGTATATCTACCGGGGCGGCCACTTCGCCAGCCGCCGGGAGATCGAGGTGGGGATGTCCGATCTGGAGCATCTGGTGGCCGATCAGTGCAGCGTGGACGTCCACGTGGCTCACGAGTACGTGCGCCAGAACTACAACCATGTGCTGGAGTCGGAGCAGGCCCGTGAGCTGTATGGCCGCATCGCCGTGGAGGTGGTGAAGGCCGTGAACTTCTTCAACTACAACAACCGGGAGCGGGAGCTGACGCAGCTGTGCCTGTGCGGCGGCGGCAGCGCCATTCAGCCACTGTACGACACCATCGCCGATACCACCGGCATGACGCTGCACACCTCCGCCGAGCTGCTGGGCCAGCGGATGACTACCGAGGAGCCGTGGATGTACCTGCGGGCCATCGGCGGCGTGGATCTTGGCATCAAGGGGGGCCTGCGATAATGGCAGAAAAGATGAAAAAGGGGCCTTCGGAGGCCGGTCGCAAGACCCTCAAATGCCCCCATAAGCAGGGCATCAATCTGAATATGCGGGAACAGAAGGGCAATCCCCGTCTGACCCTGCTGGTGGGCTGTCTGGCCATCGTCATTCTGGCGGGCTGCGTGGCCAAGTTCGGCGTCATCGACCAGTACCGCCGGCTGGATGCGGCGCAGGCCGCCTACGCCTCCGTTCACACGGAGTATACCCAGATGCAGGAGCTGCTGAAGGGCTACGACCGTCTGCTGATGGAATACCGCACCTACTCCATGGAGTGGGCCACCGACGGCAGCGAGGACAACGGCACTCTGGTGGACCGCCAGAAGGCGCTGGATCTGCTGGAGCAGGAGATGCTGTCCCGTGGACGGCTGGTATCGCTGCAGGTATCCGGCAACAAGATGACGGTGGCCATGTCCGGCATGAGTCTGGATCAGATCTCCCGGATGTTTGACGTGATCCAGCAGTCCCCCATCGTCAGCAATGTGGAGCTGAATCTGGCCTCCACGGAGGACGGCAACGTCTCCACCATTCTAGACTTCACCGTCCGCATCACCCTACGCAGCGCAGAGGAGGCAGACAAATGAACCGGGAACTGACAAGGCGGGAAAAGATCCTGCTGCTGGTGCTGATCGTGGTGGTGCTGGTGGCGGGCTACTGTAAGCTGATCCTCATCCCCATCAACGATCAGATCTCCAGCTATCGGCTGAACATGGAGGCCGAGCAGACGGAGCTGGACGCCAATCAGGGGAAAATGGCCCAGATGCAGAAGATGCAGAAGGCCATCGAAGAGATCAAGGCGGCGGGCGAGAAGCGCACCATCCCCCAGTACGACAACAGCGGCAAGCTGATGATCGAGCTCCACGAGATCATGAGTGACACGCTGGACTATTCGCTGGACTGCTCTGCGGGTACCGTGCAGCAGGACTATATCATGCTGCGCCCCATCGTCATGACCTTCCGGACCTCCACCTATGCGCAGGCCCGGCAGATCGTGGATCGGCTGTGCTCCAGCGAGAACATCAGCCAGATCTCCGACATGAATATGAACACCTATACCGAGGGCCGCAACAGCGGCACCGTGGAGACCACGCTGGTCATCACCTACTTTGAGATCATGTCCTGAGGACGCCGTGGGGCGGGGAGCTTTTTCTATGACTGAGAGAAAACTACAACGGAATAGACGGGGCTTCACGCTGACGGAGGTGCTGCTGGCGCTGGCCATCCTCATCATCCTGCTGGCGCTGGCCATGATCCCCATCAGCCGCCACCAGCGCAGCATCCGCCAGACGGAGCTGGATTCCAAGGCGGAGACCATCTATCTGGCGGCTCAGAACCGCCTCTCCCAGCTGCAGGCCAGCGGCCGCAGCGACGAGTACGGAAAGGACCGGGCCACGGCCCTGAACAACATCCCCTGGGACGCCGAGCAGGATAAGTACACCACCAGTACTCTGTACTACGTCACCTCCGCCGCCAAAAGCACCGACACCTCTGCCGCCGGGAGCATCCTGCCCCGTGAGCAGGTGGAGGCGGAGCTGTGGGACGCCAACTGGGTCATCGAGTATGACCCCGGCAGCGGCAGTGTTTACGCCGTGTTTTACAGCGAAAAGCCCATGCAGTACAGCTTCGACGCCTTCAACCCCCTGCGCTCACGGGATCGCCGGGTGCAGGAGGGGGCTACCGTGGGGTACTACGGCGGCGACAGCGTCCAGAGCGAGGACACCGGCAAGCTGACCCCCAAGATGGAGGTCATCAACAAGGAGCGTCTGCTGCTGAAGGTCACCTGTGACACGCCCCGTGACCCCCTGCACTTCTATGTGACGGTGACGGACGCACAGGGCCACTCCACCGGGCGGATGGAGCTCACCGGCTCCGAAGTCAACGTCTCTTACCGCACCTATACCGTCACCATGGTGCTGGACGACCTGACGGAGGGCAAGCGCTTCTCCCAGCAGCGCCGCTTCCGGCAGCTGACCCCCGGCTCCGACCTGACCCTGAAGGTGGAGGTGGAGAGCGACAGCCGTCTGGTGGACTCCGTCACCGGCAAGCTCACCACCAACAGTCTCTTTGCCGAGGTGCGGGACGGCGGCACCACCGCCGTGGTCACCTATGCCCGGCATCTGCAAAATCTGGACGAGGGCTCCGGTCTGCCCACCGCCATCACACGGGCGCTGCAGGAGCAGGATATCCAGTTCGTCAACACCGGCATGGACGACGGCTGGGACAGCTGCTATCCGGGCCGGAGGTTCACCCCCATCTATAACGAGAACCTCGCCTATTACGACAGCACCGTCGCCGTAGGCACCCAGTCCTATCACCCTGTGATCTATGAACTGCCGGTGGATACCGACGGTGACGGCGGCCTGTTCGAGAGCTTCCGGGGCACCTTGCGAAACATCCGTCTGTGCGGTGCCCAGATCAGCGCCGGCGGCAATGCCGGCGGTCTGGCTGGCTCCCTCCGGGGCGGCACCACCATTGAGGGCTGTCAGGTCTACCTGAGCCCCACCCGTGACAAGCTCAGCAGCAAAAGTGAGCAGGATATCTGGATCAGCGGCGCCACCGCCGGTGGTTTGGTAGGTCGCTGCGACTATGATCTCACCGTCCGCAACAGCTTCGCCTCCTCCGTGCTGGAGGGCGGCCGCTACGCCGGCGGTCTGGTGGGCTATATCAGCGGCACTCGCACCGTCTATGTGGAACATTCCTACGCTGACTGCTACCTCTACGCCTCCGGCACCACCGGCGGCCTCATCGGCAGCTGCATCGGCACGGCGGATATCACCCTGCGGGACTGCTACACCGCCGGCTTCCAGGAGGCCGACGTCATGGCGGGTCTGGTGGGCGGTGAGCTGTCCTACGGCGACGTCATCGACACCTGTTACAGCGCCAGCGCCCGGCTGAACGGCAGTGAAAAGCTCACCTACTCCACCGCCAAGCCTGCGGATGTCACCACCGACAAGCCCGATATCACCAGCACCTACTATATGTCCCACGGCGACCACGACATGGACGGCACGGTCTTTGCCGACTATGAGCAGTGGAGCGGCCGCAGCCGGGCCGACGCCATCGAAAAGTACCTCAACGACGCCTTCACCGCTGAGACCGGTGGCAGCGACACCGTGGCCTATAACCTGGTGGACGGCATGGGCTTGGGCGCTTACTCCTATCCCCGCCTGACGGGGCTGACCCACTACGGTGACTGGCAGGCTCAGTTCGAGGCCGGTACACTGGTGTACTACGAGGTCTATTCCGACGGCAGCTACGGCTTCCGTGGCGCCAACAAATCCACCGTCAAAACCACCGGCACGGTGGCGGGCGACGGATACGGCATGGGGTACAGCACGCTGCCGGAGCAGGATCTGACGGTGCGCTATTCGCTGGGGGGGCGGGAGGTCACCTCTACCCTGTACCGTGCCAACGCCATCGACATGGGCGGGGGCTACTACCTGCTGCCCCTGCCCCGGACACTGGTGAACACCACCGAGGTATCCACGGACTTCTACCGCCGGGTGCAGGTGGAGGACACCACCTACTACTTCAATCCCCATTTCACCTGCTGGGTATCGGAGGGCTCCGAGGCCCCGGAGGCCCCCAGCGAGATCGGCATCCGCACGGCCCGGCAGCTGAATAACCTGAGTCTGTACTATGAGCAGTACAGCCCCCTGCTGGCCAAGGACACCACCTTCCAGCAGGAGCGCAGCATCGATTATTCCGGCTATGACTGGGCAGCCTATGGCCGCAACGATACCGTCGTCACCAGTCAGCAGCCCATCGGCAGCAGTGCCGTCGTCCCCTTTACCCACATCTATGACGGCGGCACCTATCCCATCGCCGCTGTGCCGCTCCAGAGTCCCAACGGCGGCGACTACGCCGGACTCTTCGGCCTGAATCAGGGTAGTCTGCGGAATGTGGTGCTCACCACCGGAGAGCAGGACTACTCCGTGACGCTTCGGGGCATCCTGCGCCTGCGTACCGCCTATGTCGGCGCTCTGGCAGGCCGCAATGACGGCACCGTCTACAACTGCGCTGCGGCGGGCTACTCCGTCACAGCCCACGCCTACCAGGGCAGTGTCCTGTATATGGGCGGCTTCGTGGGCTATAACGCCGGGACCATCCGCTCCGGCAGCGTCAGTACTCCCTCCCTCACCGCCAGCAGCAACTATGCCCGTCTGCTGATGGGCGGCTTCACCGGCGGCAACAGCGGTCTGGTGAGCCAGAGCTACGCCATGGCCAACGTGGAGGTACTCCAGATCCGTGGCGGCGGCGTGGCCCTCAGCGGCTTCGCCGGGGAGAACATCGGCTCGATCCGCAGCAGCTACTGCGCCACGGCCCTTACCTCCCCCGGTGCCGATACCTACGGCTTCGCCCCGGCCACCGGCAGCACCTCCGGCTGCTGCTATCTCAGCGGCGGTACCTATCGCTTCGTGGGACAGGTCCATCTATATGATTACAGCGACCAGTCCGGCGCACGGGCCGTCAATGAGCAGGGACTGAAGGCCCTGACCCTCACCGGCTTCTCTTCCGCCGATGCCAGCCACACCTATCACCACAGCAAAACCCTGAACACCGACGGGCAGGCCTATCCCTATCCCACCAGTCTCACCGGCCACGGCAGCCCCGTCCACTACGGCGACTGGGTGACCCCCGCCGATCTGGGTACGCTGGGCATGGTGTACTGGGAGCACGAGGAGGGCGGCAGTAACCCCGGCTATCACTTCTCATACATCGGCTTTGAAAACGGCGTCCGCAAGGACGGCAGCAGCCTCTGCACCGCCCACGACGACGGCGGCAAGATCACCGCCTACGGCTACGGCTACTACTGGTCCAAGGGCGAGACGGAGCCCCTGCTGGAGACCCAGCGTATCGCTCTGGATGGCCGCAATACCGAGGCGGCGGCAGAGCTGGAAAAGCAGATGCCTCCGTTCAGCTTCGTCACCTATCAGACCTCCGACACCGGTCTGCGGCTCCTCAGCGGCACTACCGGCAACGGCTACTGGTTCCTGTCACAGGGGGATGTATGGTTCACCTACACCGTCAGTCCCTTCTTCGCAGAGTCCTATGCCGTCACCGCCGTCAGCACCGGTACTACCGGCGGCACCACCGGCGTAGAGCCCGGCACGGATGCCCTGCCCTATCAGGTGCGGTCCGTGGAGCAGCTGCAATACATCAACTGGAGCTACTACGACGATCAGGGCAGCTCCACCCGTGACGTGACGGACAGCGGGAGTATGTACAAGTACTACCCCTATCTGCAATATAGCCGTGTCACCTGGGGCTACCAGAGCAAGGAGGACGCCATCGCCGGCGACTCCACCGGCGGCGCCCGTCCCATCCGCACGTGGAAACAGAGCCATGACCTCAACGGCCAGAGCCTGGCGGATCCCACGGATGCCTCCCTGAATTACAGCTTCCATCCCATCGCCGGCTCTGTCTACGACAGCGGCAGCAGCACCGACTACCGTATGGTGCTGTACAACTGGTTCGGCAGCAAGTACGACGGCCAGAGCTACTACATCAAGAACGTGAACATCGACTCCTACTGCTACAACGTGGGCCTCTTCGGCACCACCGCCGGCGCAGAGATCGCGAACATCGTCCTTTATAGTGACAACGGCGCCGTCATCCAGCGCAATACCGATCCCACGCCCTCCAGCGGCACCCGGACGGTGCGCCAGTATTCCACCTCCTACGCCTTGGGCGGTCTGGTGGGCATCGCCTATGACTACAACAGCAGCATGGGCAACGGCAGCATCACCAACTGCGCCATCGCCGGCTACACTGTGGCCGACAACAGCCGTAACAAGCAGCATCTGGGTGAGGCCGCCATCGGCGGGCTGGTGGGTGTCTCCAGCGTCAACCTCAACAAGTGTTCCGCCGTGGTGGATCTGCAGATCAACTGCACCCACGTCGATACCAACGGCTACATGAACGCCGCCCGCTACGGCAACTATGTGCGTGTAGGCGGTCTGGCCGGCGGTGTGCGCTTTGCGGTAACGGACTGCTACACCGGCGGTACCATCACCGTTGGGAAGGAGACCCTGAAGGAGCGTGTCCCCGTGGGCAGCAGCAACAATGTCTTTGCCGACGGCAGCTCTGCCGTCCAGGTCAAGATGAATTCCGGCGGTGTCCCCGGCCCCGATACCTATGTCTATATCGGCGGTATGGGCGGCAGCGGCTTCTCCGCCAGCTTCACCAACTTTGTCAATCGCTCCGACAGTTCGGATGGTCAGCCCACTTTCAATAACTGCTACACCTACATGGAGTTCCCGGACATGGAGGGTACCATCACCGGCATCTCCCTTATGGGCAGTATTGCCGACCGAGCCGGTGCCAGCACCAATGCAAAGCTCTATATCAACAACTGCTACTACCTCAACAGCAGCAAGAACAGCATTTCTTTCGACAGTCTGCCCAAATACTACGGCAAGGGTAATTCCAGAAGCAACTCCCTTAGCGGGCTGCTGCGTACAGAAGCGGCACGGGAAAAAATGCTCAACGGCGATCTCAGCTACCTCCGTAATTACGGCTGGAACGGTGGTTCCAACACGTATAGCATCAAGGGCCTGACGGGCCTGACCTATGAGCAGATGTCCCAGCGTACCGGTGCCAGCATCGTCACCCAGAACAACGGCACCGGCACTGCACAGCGCTACGATAGCTTCGCCGCCGCTCTGGGCAACAGCTTTGCGTGGGTCACTACCAAGGAAAACGGCGCCGAGGTCCACGGTAAATACAGCTTCCCCGGCAGTGACGAGGCCCTGCAGGGTCAGGACTTCCCCTTCCCCACCGTGCTGGTGCAGGATAACGTCTTTGGCCGGGCCCGTCTACACTACGGCTGGTGGCCGTCATCTGGCCTCTACTGGAGCAAGGGCTTGCTGACGCTGGACATGATCACCGACTACGATGCCGCCGGCGGTGAATCCGCCGTGACGCTGGATCTGCGGTTTGAGGGCACGGATCCCGGCACGGAGCTCCCCACCCTGTCCTATACCAAGGACGGCATCGTCACTGCCGAACTTCAGCCGGACGGCACGGGCCACTACAAGGTCCGCATCGTGGGACAGGCCATCGGCTCCACCGAGATCATCGCCACACTGGGGGATTACACCGCCCGTCTGGCAGTGGACGTCACCGCCAAGCTCTCCATCTCCGTGGATCAACTCTCCGTAGAGCAGTATGTAGGCGAGAGCACTACCCTCACCCTCACCGCACGGGACGGCACCGGCCAAGTGCTCACCGGCGTCAAATGGGACGTGGTCAGCGGCTCTGACCGGGTGGTCACGCTGTCCCCGGTGAGTCGGGATCAGCAGGTCACCGTCACCGGTAAGGGCGAGGGCGAGGAGACTCTGCTGGTGCAGGCCGGTGTCACCGTGGGCCAGCGCACCTTCACCAGTGAGCTGCGCCTCACCGCCACCATCCATATGCAGGGCGTGCTGGGCATCGCCCATGTGGGCGATGGAGACGCCGTGTATCGTCAGGGCATCCTGAATCGGGACGCCACCGACTGGGATACCCCTCTCGGCCCCGCCGAGGGCGATGTCCCCGATCACGAGGGTCTGTACCTATACAGCCGTGGCAAGGCGGCGGACTTCCGGTACTTCACCGTAACGGCCCTTACCGTTCTGGATAGCACCGGCACTTCCCACGATATGCTCTCCACCGCCGATGAGGACTACCGGGTCACCGTAGGCGACGTGGTGGCCGCCCAGCAGGACGGCGACTTCAGCTATCGCCCCATCACCATCCACGGACGGCAGCAGGAGACAGTCACCCTGCAGGTGACTCTCACCGACAGCCGCACCGGCCGGCCCTATCCGCTGGATATCCCCTATACCCTGACGGCGGAGGATACGCAGATCACCGCCACCTTCGTGGTGGGCCGCCTGCGGCTGGAGAAGGCCGTTCCCTTCGGCCAGCCCGCCGCCGGCTTCCTCCCCACGGAGGAGGAGCTTGCCTCGGCGCTCCGGCCCGTTGTGGGCTGGACCCCCAGTCCCGACCTGCCCCTGTTCCAGGATACCACCTTTGAACCCATCTATCAGGATACGGAGGAGCCAGGTCTGCTCCGCTGGCGCTGGAGCCGATAACCGTTTTGCAGAAAGGAGGCCATTGGAATGAAAAAGTGTACAGACCGGAAGGGCGTCACCATTCTGATGGCCCTCCTCCTGCTGCTGGTAGCCAGCATGGTCAGCGTAGTGATCCTTACGGCGGCCACTACCGCCGCCCGGCACATCTCCAACGACCGCCAGAGCCAGCAGACCTATCTCACCGTCAGCTCCGCTGCGGAGCTGTTGCGGGACGATATCCTCTCCTCCAGCTATGAGCAGAAGGTCACCCGCCGCCCCACTGCCACCGGCAGCTATATCGAGCGGACGGAGGTAACCCAGACCCCCCAGGGGGCCATGAAGGCCTGGCTGGAGCGGGGCATCGAGGCCGTGGGCCGTGGCATCGCCTATACCGACGTCATCACCCTCACCCCGGATGCTGCCAGCGGTCTGGACGCCGTACAGGCGGAGTTCACCATGACCCCTGCCTACGACATCACCGTGACCCTTTCTCTGGCGGACAGCAGTCAGGGCAACTGCCTTATGACCCTCACCCTCAGCGGCGAGCGGAAGCAGCAGGTCACCACCGTCACCGGCGGCAACACCGAGACGGGACAGACCACCGTTACCACCACCACCATCTCTTGGGACACACCGCTCATTGAAAAGGGGGTCACCGGATGAAAAAGCTGAAGAACCAGAAGGGCGAAACTCTGGTGGAGACTCTGGTATCCCTGCTGATCATCGTGCTGGTGTTCGTCTTTCTGACGGGCTCCGCCATGGCAGCCGCCAAGATCAACGCCAAGATCCGGGACACCGACGTCTCCTTCCGGTACAGCGATGCCCAGTCCGAGGGCAGCGCCCAGCTGCGCCTCTCCGGCCGCAGCGGCCAGACCGGCAGCACCTCGGTGGAGGTCTATCAGGAGAACGGCTACCGCTACTATGTGTCGGAGGATACGCCATGAGAAAACTCCGTGACCGGCGGGGCATCACCCTGACCGAGATGCTGTGTACGGTGCTGATCGTGCTGCTGCTGACGGCGCTGCTGGTAGTGGGCATCCGCTTTGCCGGCAAGACCTATACGGAGTCCATGCGGCTGTCGGAGGCGCAGGAGCTTTGCTCCACCCTCACCAGCGTCATCAGCGACAAGCTGCGCTTCTGCGGCACCGTGACGCAGGATGAAAACGGCGGCCTGACGCAGATCTTCATCCAAAACGTGGGCAGCGTAGAGGGTAAGGGCGATGCCTTTCAGATCGGTGAAGACGGCCAGCTGGCGCTGGGTGACAGCCACCTGCTGGGCTCGGCCTCCTACCCCAAGGGGCTGAAGGTGAAGTCCTTTACCCTGCGCTACGATGCCTCCACCGACATTTTCTCCGTCACCCTGGAGATCGGGGACCGCTCCCGGCAAACCCTGTCCCAGACCTCCTTCGAGGTCAAGCGCATCAATCGCACTGTGACCTGATGCGCCCACGGCCCGCAAGCGGTAAGCGGCCAAATGCAGAGATAACAAACGGACCCCCTCGGCCATAGCCGAGGGGGGTCGTTTCTGTCTTATTTGGTTTTTTCTGCGGCCGCTGCGGCGGAACCGTCAGCTTTCCGCCTTGACGTCGGGCCTTGCGTCCTCCGTGCGGTACTGGGTCATAAGCAGCCGAATGGCCTGCTTCAGCGCCTCCAGCTGGGACTGCAGATAGCATTCATCCTCGAACATGGCGTAGTGGACGCAGGTCTGGATCAGGATGAAGATCAGCGGGGTGATGGTGGTATAGGGGATGCCCAGCTTGGGCTCCAGCGATTTGGCGTATTCGGTGTAGCGGCGGTTGACCCCCTCGAAGAACTGCTTGCCGTAGCGGATATACTTGGGGTGGGTGTAGACCTGATACATCAGGCGGTACTTCTTGCCGTGCTGCCGGGCCGTCCAGTAGGGGATCTCGTCGATGAAGCGCATCAGATCCTGCGGATCGGTGGGGGCCTTGGCCATGAAGTCGTCCTCCACCTTCTTCATGCAGTAGGCGGTGGACTGGACAATGAGATCGTCCAAATCTCTAAAATAGATATACAGCACGGCGGAGCTGCACCCACAGGACTCCGCCAGCTTCCGGATGCCCACGGAGGCCAGACCGTTTTCGGCGTAGCAGTCGTAGCACTTCTCCATCAGCATGATTTTTTTGCGCTGAAATTCCTCTTGATCTCTGGTTCTCACGGTACTTCTCCTCTTGTCATCCCTATTATTTGCATAGATTGCAAATATTATATACACTATATCTGATAATATATTATATCACTTGTTTCCGTGTTGCAAGGCTTTTTTCCGCAGTTTCCAAAAAATGACAAAATCATCGCCTGAATCGGACATTCAGGCGATGATTTTTTGTGCGATGTGCGACAACGTGTACGCCCCGCAGCCTATGGCCGCCGGTGGGCAGTCCTCCGGCCCGCCGTCCGGGGATATCCGTTATCCTTCGGTGCCACTGCCCTCCGGCGTCGTATCGGCAGCTGCGGTATCGGCGGGAGCATCCGCAACGGTGTCCTTCGGCTCCTGACGGGCCTCCAGCCGTTTCAGATACCAGAGGATGCGCCCGCCCACATAGGCGATGGCCACAATAGCCCCGGCGTCCGGCATATTCAGGTAGCCGCCGATCAGATACGCTCCTAAAAAGCCGAGCAATGCGGCGGTAAATGCTGTTTTCCAGTCTATGGGACACTCTGGCTTCATAAATTTTCCTCCAACATTGATACTCCTGTTACTCAAGTGTTACTGGGCGTGCCAAATATGTGGTAATCTTACTACCCAAGCCAACAGAGAAACTTACACCTCCCTTGGAATCTATCGACACAGAAATATTACTGGCTCCAAGGGTCTTATGGGCGTAGCTTGGTTGCATAACTGCATCCGTTGATGTTACAACGCCATAGCATAGATAGGTAGCAAAATGGCTATCCGCTACATTTCCCGCCTCACAGGCATCACACTGGGGGATAGTGGGATTAAAGCGCAAGAGCGGCAGAAGATTTTTGTATTCGATCTTAAGATTCCCATCTTTTGGACTGCTTTCCGTTACATCACGGTTCCTCTTTGTTTCATTGCCGCAAATTCCGCACTTAAACGTCTGATGCACGTAACCCTTTTCTGCAAAGCTGTCATCAAAGGAAGCATTGGTTCCGATGGCAAGCACGTCCTGCAGCCGGGTCGCTGGATATTTCTTCCATACTCCCCGCATCCAGACGCTGTACCGTCTCGTCGAGCCCGATGTGGATAACTTCGTAAAACCTGAATCCAGTATCATATACCCATCCTCAGAAGTCCAGCTGGCTATAGGAGCTATCTGTATTTGCCGCTCCATTTCTTCCGCTGTCATTTCTACGATACCTTCATCATTGACTTTCAGATATGTGGATGTAAGCGACAAATTGTCATAGGTCAGAAGCTTCAATGCCTCCTCTTCCGGAATCCCTTCACTATTCATGCCCATGTAATCCATGAGAAACTGTGACAACTCATAGTCAGAGAGATTCGGATACTGTCGTTTTGCCGCCTGTGTGAAGGCATCCATATGTTCATAGGTAGATACCACTACACCATTATCTTGAATCGTCTCCTTGACCGTGATAGTACGTCTTGCCAGAGTATAAATACTCTCTTCGGTGGCTCCGGCCACGGTAGTCATGGTGAACAACATCGCCAAAAGAAATATAAAGGATAACAGTCTTTTCATAAAATGTCCTCCTGTAGTTTATTATCTAAATT